>Ga0209692_10000193_pt1 | contig 196146 bp, 177 predicted proteins | sample tdDd472_FD_187129 | JGI IMG/M metagenome (GOLD analysis project Ga0209692, IMG submission 187129) | Marine sediment microbial communities from the Atlantic coast under amendment with organic carbon and nitrate - tdDd47.2 (SPAdes)... | ecosystem: Environmental > Aquatic > Marine > Coastal >... | reverse complement strand
TGGGGTGCCGTCCAACGGCACCAGAAACCATCATCCCAATGGACGAAAGGCCAACCATGAACTAACAATCAAACTGGACCACTCGGTGGGGGCTGATCAGTTTCAGTATCGGGCCATGGCGTAGGTATTCCCGAATCAGAACAAGAAAAATTGTTTCAGCGTTTTTTCCACGCGACAAACGCAGAGGGGTTTCCCGGCACCGGCTTGGGGCTCAGCGTGTACAAAAACTTTGTTGAAATGCACGGTGGAACAATGAATGTGAAAAGTGTCGAAGGTGTGAAAACGACTTTTAGTGTGAAGTTGCCGATTGGTGAGGGGCACGGGGTTGGGTATGACGCATAAGGTAAATTGGTTACTATCGAGAAATCACACCGTGTATAATCGCATTGTTTTTCAATGCATGGCTGGTTCATCTATGAAAACAAACGATGTTTTGAAACCGAGGCCTCGGGTGAGGAGCGCTCATGTTTAAGACCAAAGAAAGCGCGATTATTGGCCATGTTGAGATACGTAAATGGTCCAATCATCCTTTGACCAAAACCATTTTGGATATCGCCGACGCGCTTGTTCTGGTGATGGATGCCGAAGGAAATATTTTACATTGGAACGCGCGTTGCGAAAGCGTGTCCGGATATTCTTCAGATGAAGTTCTAAACCACAAGCCTTGGGATTTTGTCATTCCACCGGAAGCGATTGAACCCACAAAAGCATTTTTTGCGACCATGACGGCGGGCCATTATCCATTGCGTCGCGAAAATGCATGGATCGATAAGGACGGTAATCGGCACAATGTTTTATGGTCCAACAACGTCTTTGCTCAGGAAGACGGTACGGTGGAAATCGTCATCGCCACGGGTGTCGATATTTCCGATCGCATCGTAGCGGAACAGTCGCTGAAGCAAAGCGAGGCGCGGTTTCGCGATTTTGCAAGAATCTCGGCAGACTGGTTATGGGAAACGGATGAAGAGCATCGCTTCACATTTATTTCGGAAGACAACGTCTTGCACGCGTCAACCGGCCTCAGAGTCCAAGATATCATCGGCAAAAGGCGTGTTGATTTCGCGTCGCTGGAAACGGTGGAAAATAAAGAAAAATGGAAACGCCATGTTGAAGACCTCAACGCACATCGTTCCATATTGGGGTTTCAGTATTCCATGGAAACGCCGACGGTCGGCAAACGAGAAATCTTGATTAAGGGCAAGCCTTTTTTCGACGATGCCGGGGCCTTTAAAGGATACCGCGGGGTCGCCAGTGACATCACGGACCGCGTGCGCGCTGACCAAGAGTTGGAAATCTATCGCGAGCACCTGGAAACCATGGTCGAGCAACGCTCCATGGAGCTTCAGCAGAAGGCTCAACAACTTGAACACGCCCTTGAAAATGAAAAAAATTACACCGCGATGCAGCAGCGATTTTTATCCCTTGTGAGCCATGAGTTTCGCACCCCGCTGACCATCATCGATGGCAGTGCTCAACGCATCAAACGACGCAAAGACGACGTCACGCCAAAAGAGTTGGGTGAGCGCGGCGACAAAATTCGCAATGCGGTGAACCGGATGGTCGAACTGATCGATACGGTTTTGTACACCGCACGTTTCGATGAGGGCAGCATCCCCTTTGAACCAGATGTGTGCGATCTTAAAACGGTCATTTCCACCATCTGTAAGGAGCATGAGGACCTTTCGGCGGATCATACCATTCACGTCGATATCGAAGCTCTGCCCCCCGCAATCGTCATGGACAAAAAACTCATCAATCAAGTGTTTGTGAATTTGCTGTCGAACGCCGTGAAGTATTCACCACGCGATCCGTTGATCGAGGTTAAGGGATGGACGGAAAACAACAGTGCGATGATTTCCGTTTCGGATCATGGCATTGTCATTCCCGAAGATGAATTGCCAACGCTGTTCCAGCGTTTTTTTCGTGCCAGCACATCGGCAGGTATCCCAGGAACCGGTCTGGGTTTAAGCCTGTGCCAAGAATTCGTCACCATGCATGGAGGCACCATTTCCGTGCAGAGCAACGAAGAGAAGGGGACCACGTTCATCGTGTGCCTTCCTATCGATGATGTGCCCCGTGATTTGACACCGTGATGTTTTGGCGCGCATTACTTACGTGATGCGAAACCGTGCCAAGGCTTCAGCCAAGTCGCCGCCGAATTCCTTGCCTTTGCGCAGCAATGCCGCGCGTGGTGGCAAACGGTCCAGTGCGGGGTTGCCCCAGTGATAGCTGGTCAGCAAAGCAAACGGCATCGCGTGGGTTTGCGGCATGGCGGCGAACGCGCACGATAAGTCGATGCCGGTCATTTCGCTGAGTTCCATAGACGCGATCACCATGTCCGGGCGTGTTTGCAATGCCATTTTGAAACCTTCGAACGAGGTCCGTGCATTGGAAATGCGATAGCCGCATTCAGCCAATTCTTTTTCGACAATGCGCGCCATGGCGCGTTCGGGAACGATCAGAAGAACTTCAATGTCTTTGGGCGTGATGTCGCCAAAGTCGATGTCTGCGATGGACCGCGCGGGTAGTTCGCGGACCAACGACGGCGTATCATTGGCGGCACTCATGTCGCCTTCAAGCACACCGTGAAGTTTGTCGATGAAAGTTTGTGTGTCGGCTAGGTTTTCTTCGTTGAGTTCCTTGAGATCGCCTAAATATTCGCCCAAACGGTGGGCGAGTAAATCCACGGCGGGCATGTTGACGCCGCGTCCTTGGGTAATCAAGTTGTGAGCGTGTTTGCGCAGCAATGTGAGGCCACTGTCCGACCCTTCCACCCCAGACCTGAGATTCCCCAGAAAAATATCGATCTCGTTCAGGGAGTCTTCGAGGTCTTGTCGAAACTCGTCTTCGATCTGGCGATCCACATCTTCCGCAGAAGGAAGGAATTTCGTCATCATAGTGATCCTTTTGTATATGTTTTGGCATCAAGGGCTTAAGCCCCGTTTAGTATATGGCGATATCCCGCCCCGGTTGCTGTAATTATTTGCACCAGACCAAAGAAAAATAGGGATGCCCGCCAAAGTGTTTATAGAATTTAAGGTTGATCGGCACACCGGTGCTTTTCCTCAGATGCTTGGTCAGGGTTTGAAGCGCGTGGCCATGTCCGTGGCCGCCATATGAGGGATCAATCCTAAGGTGAAGGATTTGCTGGGGCCATGGTACAGGGCGTGAGCGGGGGGGGGTAGCGATGGATGCGGCGAAGACCGCCAAAACGCGACATGCCCTATGCCATACGCACGTGTATGGAAGACGTCTGTCGAGCATAACGCTTACCCTTTCAGCACCCCCACTATACATGTGTCCCCACATTCGATTGGCTCAAGAATAATGTGATCAATCCTAACCGGAATTGCGAGCGAAGAAAGGTCCGAACTGAAAATTAGTGTTTATTTCTGAAGGCTACCGCGTTGTTTTTAATCTATTATATGTTGTGTGGGCGCTCTTCTCGCACTCGGGGACTGTGGTTTTACACAAAAAAATGTGAATTTTCTTGACCGCGGTCAAGGAGGCTATAAGTTGAATATCTAGATAATTGAATGGTCGGAAATCCTGATGGCCCAAACGATAAAATCAAAGAAAAAACCGTAGCCACCAAGATCGAAACGGATGAGGTTTCTAGGCGCCATTGCGTAGAGAGCCAAGTCAGTGTGGGCATGACCAGGGGAAACCATCTATGCAGGTGTCGATATCCCGGAGGACGTTGTTCGTGGGGCGTGTGGCCGATCCGGCCGATACCCCGATCCGTCCTCCTTGGTCTGCGTCTGAACATACGTTTCTCGAAGCTTGCACCCAATGCAATGAATGCCGTAAGGCCTGCGCCGAAGGCATCATCGTCGCGGGTGGCGGCGGATTTCCCAAAATTGATTTTCAAAACGGTGCGTGTACATTTTGCGGCGATTGCGCCCAGGTGTGCGCGCCCGGCGCGCTTGTCGCGAACGATATGTATCGCTCAGAGCCATGGACGGCGGTGGCGCACATCGGCACCACGTGCCTGTCGCAAAACGGCGTGACGTGTCGGGTTTGTGGCGACCGCTGCGATGCCAGTGCTATTCGCTTTCAATTGGTCGTCGGCGGTAGCGCCCATCCAATTTTAGATTCATCCGCCTGCACAGGGTGCGGAGCGTGTGTTGCGCCGTGCCCGGTGGGCGCGGTCGAAGTCGTTACAGTTCAACGGGAGGAACAGTCGTGAGCATAACGGGTCTGGTTATCCATGCCGCACCGCAAAACTGCGCATCGGTCCAAACCGCCATCGAGGCCTTGGACGGTGCCGAGGTGCACAAAGTCACAGACGACGGTCGCTTGGTCGTCACCGTCGACAATCCGGACGACGGCAAAGCGGCACAGGTTTTTGATTCCTTCAGAACCATCGCAGGGGTGCTCAGCACCTCTCTTGTTTACACCCATTTCGAAGAAGATCACGGCGAAGGGGAGCACGTATCATGAGCATCACAAGGCGGGACTTCATCAAGACCCAGGCCGCCCTGGCCGCAGCGACTGCGGCGGGCACCACGTTAACGGGCGCAAGCGTCGCCACGGCTGCATCTCCCGATGACGATATTCGGTGGGACAAAGGCGTGTGCCGCTTTTGCGGAACCGGTTGCGGCGTTCTGGTCGGCACCAAGAAAGGCCGCGTCGTCGCCACCCAGGGCGATCCCGATGCGCCGGTCAACAAGGGCCTGAACTGCATCAAGGGCTACTTCCTGTCGAAAATCATGTACGGCCAAGATCGCATCACCAAACCGTTGCTGCGCAAGACCAATGGCGTATTCGACAAAGAAGGCGACTTCGAAGAGGTCTCGTGGGACGAAGCTTTCGACGTCATGGCGGAAAAGTGGAAAGAGGCCTTGAAGAAAAAAGGCCCGACCTCGGTGGGGATGTTCGGCTCCGGCCAATGGACCATCTGGGAAGGCTATGCTGCATCGAAATTCATGAAAGCGGGCATGCGTTCCAACAACATCGATCCCAATGCCCGTCACTGCATGGCATCCGCCGTGGGTGCGTTCATGCGTGCGTTCGGTATCGATGAGCCGATGGGCTGCTATGACGATCTCGAGCACGCCGACGCGTTCGTGCTGTGGGGCGCCAACATGGCCGAAATGCACCCGATCTTGTGGTCGCGTCTCACCGATACGCGCCTGACCAAGCCGGGCTGCGAAGTGCATGTGCTGTCGACGTTCGAACACCGCTGTTTCGAACTCGCCGACAACGGCATGATCTTCACCCCGCAAACCGATTTGGCGATCCTCAACTACATCGCCAACTACATCATCCAGAACAAAGCCTACAATCAAGATTTCATTGATAAACACGTGAACTTCAACGCCACCACCACCGACATCGGGTATGGGCTGCGTCCCGAACACCCGCTGCAAAAAGCGGCGAAAAACCCCAACAAGGGTAAGTTCAACAAAGTTACGTTCGATGAATATGCCGCCATGGTGTCGGAATACACGTTGGAAAAAGCCAGCGAGATGTCCGGCGTTCCGGCCGACAAACTTGAAAAGTTGGCCAAGCTTTATGCGGACCCCAATAAGAAGGTCACGTCGTATTGGACCATGGGCTTCAACCAACACACCCGCGGTGTGTGGGTCAACGGCTTGCTGTATAACGTTCACCTGTTGATGGGCAAAATATCAGAGCCCGGCAACAGCCCGTTCTCGCTCACCGGTCAACCGTCGGCATGCGGAACCGCGCGTGAAGTCGGCACATTCGCTCACCGTCTGCCCGCCGACCTGGTGGTGATGAAAGAAGCCCATCGCGACTTTGCGGAAAAGACCTGGAACCTGCCCAAGGGCACCATTCCGCCCAAGCCCGGCTATCACGCCGTGCTGCAAAACCGAATGCTCAAAGACGGCAAACTCAACGCGTATTGGGTTCAGTGCAACAACAACATGCAAGCCGCACCGAACATGAACGAAGAAGGCTATCCGGGCTATCGCAATCCGGAAAACTTCATCGCCGTGTCCGACCCCTACCCGACCGTCACGGCCATGGCCGCCGACTTGATCCTGCCCACCGCGATGTGGATGGAAAAAGAAGGCGCTTATGGCAATGCCGAACGTCGTACGCAGTTCTGGCGCCAGCAAGTCGATGCGCCGGGCGATTCCAAGTCCGACATGTGGCAAGTGATGGAGTTCTCCAAACGCTTCAAGATCGAAGAAGTTTGGCCCGAAGAACTGCTCGCACAAAAGCCCGAACATCGCGGCAAGACGGTTTACGAAGTGCTGTTCAAAAACGGCCACACCGACCGTTTCCCGGTGGAACAGATCACCGATAACGCCGGCAACGTCTATAAAAACCACGAATCTGAAGACTTTGGTTTCTACGTGCAAAAAGGCCTGTTCGAAGAATATCGCGAGTTCCAGTATGACGGTCCGAAAAAGGGTCACGAGATGGCCCCGTTTGAGGACTATCACAATGCCCGCGGCCTGCGCTGGCCGGTGTTGGACGGCAAGGAAACCCTGTGGCGGTTCCGTGAAGGCTACGACAAACATGTCGAAGCCGGAAAGGACGTGCAGTTCTACGGCAAGCCCGATGGTCGTGCGGCGATTATCTTCGCGCCGTTTGAGCCTGCCGCCGAAAGCCCGGATGATGAGTTCAATCTGTGGCTCAGCACCGGACGTGTGTTGGAACACTGGCATTCCGGTTCGATGACCCGGCGCGTGCCGGAGCTCTATCGCGCATATCCGGATGCCAAGATCTACATGCATCCCGACGATGCCAAAGATCGTGGCCTCAAACGCGGTCAAGAGGTCAAGGTGCAGACGCGCCGTGGTGAAGTCGCCACACGTGTCGAAACGCGCGGTCGCAATAAACCGCCTCGCGGCTTGGTGTTCATGCCGTGGTTCGATGCGGGCCAATTGGTCAACAAGCTCACCTTGGACGCCACCGATCCGCTTTCCAAAGAAACGGATTACAAAAAGTGCGCGTGCCGTGTGGTGAGAGCCTAAGGGTAAACGGGTAGGGATTTAGCCATGGGCGAACCATCCACATCCCCAAAAAGCGCGGTCTCCCGCCGTCGGTTCCTGGCCAATGTCGCCAGGGCTGCGGGTGGTGTGGGCGCGCTTAGTTTGGTGGTGGGATTGTTCGCCCGACAGGCGCAATCGCTGCCCGCTCAGGCGTTGCGTCCGCCGGGGGCAGGGCCGGAAAGTGATTTCTTGGCCGCATGTATCCGCTGCGGATTGTGCGTGCGCGACTGCCCTTATCCAACATTGGGTTTGGCCGATGTCGGCGAGGATGTGCCGGTGGGCACGCCCTATTTCGTCGCGCGCCGTGCGCCGTGTGAAATGTGCGATGATATTCCGTGTGTGAAAGCGTGCCCGACCGGGGCGCTGGATCCAAACCTCACCAGTATCGACGATGCCGACATGGGCTTGGCGGTTTTGGTCGATGAAGAAACCTGCTTGAATTTTCAAGGCCTGCGCTGCGATGTGTGCCAGCGGGTGTGTCCGTTGATCAACGAAGCCATCACGCTTGAACGTCAACATAACGTGCGCACCGGCAAACACGCGATTTTCATTCCCACCGTGCATTCCGACAAATGCACCGGGTGCGGCAAGTGCGAACGCTCCTGCGTTTTGGAAACCGCCGCCATTCGTGTCTTCCCCCGCCACTTGGCCAAAGGCCGGATCGGTGAGCATTATCGTCTCGGTTGGGTGGAAAAAGAACAAAAGGGTGAATCGCTGATCCCCGGTATCGTCGATCTGCCCGACCGACTTCCCGGCAAGTTGGGGGGAGGTCTCAAATGAGCACCAAAACCCACCCCGGAACCGATGCCGTAACAGCGAAAGGCTGGCTGGGCGCGCACAAGTGGCTGCTGATCCGGCGCACCGTACAGCTGAGCATCTTGGCCCTGTTTTTGGCCGGGCCGGTTTTGGATGTGTGGATCATCAAAGGCAACCTGACGTCGAGCCTGACGCTTGGCGTGTTGCCGCTCAGCGATCCGTTCATTTTGGTGCAAAGCCTGTTGGCGGGCCATGTCGCGGCGGCAAGTGCGCTGATCGGCGCGGCCATCGTGCTGACGATTTATGCTTTGGTCGGCGGGCGCAGCTACTGTTCGTTCGTCTGCCCGATGAACATCGTCACCGATGCATCGCGGTGGTTGGCCAAACGCCTCGACCTGCCCAAGGGCTGGCAGCCGGCGCGCGAAACGCGGCTGTGGATTTTGGCCTCGGTCCTGGTGACGGCTTTGATCACCGGGGTGATGGCGTGGGAAATGCTCAACCCGGTAACCATTTTGCATCGTGGCTTGGTGTACGCCAGCAGCTATGTATGGACGGTGGCGCTGGCGATCTTTTTGTTTGATTTGGTGGTCAGCCGTCGCGGCTGGTGCGGACGCCTCTGCCCCATGGGGGCATTCTATGGCTTGATCGGTTCGATCAGCTTGACCCGCGTTTCAGCACTTAAGCGCTCGGCCTGCAACGACTGCATGGATTGCTTCGCGGTGTGCCCCGAACCCCACGTGATCACGCCTGCATTGCGCGGCGCGGATACGGGTGTGGGCCCGGTGATCTTGTCCGGTGACTGCACCAACTGCGGGCGCTGCATCGATGTGTGCGCCAAGGACGTTTTTGCATTTGATTTACGCTTTCACAACGCCCCGCCAAAAGGTGAGAGGGGCGAGGAAAGCCATACGATTTCAACGGACCGACACGCGGCTTAATCGCCCGGTCGGAGAGGATTTGCCTGTTAAGGCTTGAAAGGGAGACTGGTCATGAACATTCGGATCAAGGATTGGGCGATCATCTCAGCGGTCGTAGGGTGGGCTGTTTTGTCCATCGCCGTGCTGGGGATGAATCCGGCCTATGCTCAACAGGGGGTGACGTCGTTGCGCGGCGAGGCTGCGCTGGATGAAGGCCAAGGGGCGGCCGACATCAACAAGCTGCAAACCGGCAAGCGGTTCACCCGCAACTACCGCCAGCAGCCGCCGCTGATTCCGCACAAGATTGAAAAATATCAAATCGACGTGAAGGCCAATCAGTGCCTCGGTTGTCACGACTGGCCGCAAAACGTAAAGGCCAATGCACCGAAAATCAGTGAAACGCATTACGTCAGCCCAACCGGGGTGCGCCTGAACAAGGTGTCCGGCAGTCGTTGGTTCTGTAACCAATGCCACGTCCCGCAGGCCGAGGCTCAAGCGCTTGTGCCGAACACCTTCACGTCGTCCAACGACATGAAATGATCGGCGCCTTGGCGGAATTTAAGATGACACCCCAGTCTGGGGACAGCACACACTTGCGAGAGGGGATGGAGCCATGAGCGCCTCGAACGAAGAGCAAAAATCTTTCTTAGGACGGACCTGGCAGCGCTTTCGCCGCCCCACGGCCCGTTACGCCATGGGCACGCTTTTGGTAGCCGGTTTTTTCGGCGGCATCGTGTTTTGGGGTGGCTTTAACTGGTCGATGGAAATGACCAATACGGAAACGTTCTGCATCAGTTGCCATGAAATGGAAGCCAACGTGTATCGTGAATACAAAGAAACGATCCACTATTCCAACCGCACCGGGGTGCGCGCGACGTGTCCCGATTGTCACGTTCCGAAAACGTGGGTTCATAAAATCGCACGTAAAATCAAGGCCTCGAACGAGCTGTATCATCACTTCCTCGGCACCATCGACACCCGCGAAAAATACGAGGGCAAGCGTCTAGAGTTGGCCCAAAACGTGTGGAAGGCGATGAAGGAAACGGATTCGCGTGAATGCCGCAACTGTCACAACTTCGAATACATGGATTTCGTGGTGCAGGAAAAACGCTCCCGCACGCGCCATGAAGAAGCCATTGACGATGGCATGACGTGTATCGATTGTCACAAAGGCATCGCTCACGAACTTCCCGCCGGGATCGTCGGGGTGGAAGGCATGCCCAACGTCGGCAACCCGAATTTAGGCAATTGACCAGGGTCTAAATTGAGACCCCAATTCGAGACGTGAATTGGGGCGCTCGGACTTCCTTTCGAACCCGCTGGGTGCTGAACGCATCCGGCGGGTTTTTTCTACCTATATCGTTTGATCTAAAGGGCGGTTGTCCGTCATACTCGCGCCAAAGTTAGCCAGAAAAACGAGACCTCTCTTTATGTCCGAACGCCGACCCGGCTATTTGCCCAAAATCGTCGCCCATCGCGGCGCCAGTGAGCGCGCGCCGGAAAATACCCTGGCCGCCATCGCCAAGGCGGCGGAGCTGGGTGCAAAGGCGGTGGAATTCGACGTCACCGTCAGCGCCGACGACGTGGCGGTGCTGATGCACGACGATACTGTGAACCGCTGCACCGATGGCACTGGGCCGGTGATTTTAAAGACGTTGGCCGAACTTCAAGAGCTTGATGCGGGCGGCTGGTTCGGTCCCGCGTTTGCGGGTGAGCGTATTCCCACGTTGGAGCAGGCGCTGAAACTTGCGCTGCAATGCGGTTTGACGGTGAACCTGGAACTCAAGCCGACGCTGGGCTGGGAAGGGCCGACGGTGCAGGCGGTGGTCGAAGTTCTGCAAAATTTTGCTCATGCCGATCTGGCGCTGGTGGTGTCGTCGTTCAATGGCTTGGCGTTGGAACGCTTTGGCGAGCAAATGCCGGGTGTCGACCTGGGATGGCTGACCGAAGCGGTGCCCGAAGATTGGCGCGAACACATGATGCGATTTGGTTGTGCCAGCTTGCATTGTCATGAGCCGTTCGTGACGCCGGAACTGGTGCGCGATGTGCACGGCGGTGGTTATCGGTTGCACGTTTACACCGTCAACGATCCGGCCAAGGCCGAAGAGTTGTTTTCATGGGGCGTGGATGCGGTGTTCACCGACCGCCCCGATGCGTTGAAGGAGGCTTGTTCCGATGATGCCTGATCGATTAGCGCCCTTGATTTTGGCCGGGCTGATGTTCAGTACACTTGCTTTGGCAGGCGAGGCCGATGTGGTCGATGTGCGCGTCCAGGCGCAGGCGGGCGGCGGCTATCGTTTCGACGCCACCGTTCGTCACGGCGATGAAGGCTGGGATCATTACGCCGATGCCTTTGAAATCGTCGGCCCCAACGGCGTGGTTCTGGGCACGCGGGTGCTGGCCCATCCGCACGTGAACGAACAGCCGTTCACCCGATCGTTGGGTGGGGTGAAAATTCCCCAAGGCGTCACGTCCGTTGAGGTGCGCGCCCGCGACAAGGTGCATGGTTTGGGCGGCAAAACGCTTCGCGTACAGTTGCCAGGGCGAACCGAATGACCGACGTACAGGGCGCTCATTTAAACGCCGATTTTGCGGGGCGTATCGAAGTGCGGCTGAGCACCGATGCGGGTGTGGTGTCTGGGGTCGACATCAACAGCACCCGTCCGCGCGGTGTCGCTAAGGTCTTCGTCGGGCGCACACCGGATGAAACACTCGCTATATTGGGCCGGGTGTTTTCACTGTGTGCCACGGCGCAAACCGTCGCCGGACTTGAAGCTTTGGAAACGGCCTGTGGCCTTTCAATATCCGCGCCGCAACGCGCCGCACGCACGGTTTTGCGCGAAGCCGAAATGCTCACCCAGACGGTGTTGCGGGTGTGTATGGACTGGCCGCGGTTGTTAGGCTGCGCGCCCGCTGTCGAGCTGGCACGCCAGTCCTTATCCAGCCAGAGCACTTTGGAAGCGGATCTCTTTGGCGGGCAAAATTGGAAAGCCGTCGGCGGTGTGACGATGGAGCCGGATGCGGACGCGGTGCGTGCGCGTGTGTTGGATTTACACGATGGCGTGAACGCCCTGTTCAGTACGGACGGTTTTGCCGATCAACTTCTGGCGGCCCTGGACGAACGCGGCCTGAGCGGGTTTGGTGCGCTGGCGCAAGGGGCGGAGCCGGAGACCGGCGCGTTATCTCGCCATTGGAACGATGGGGATGTCATCGCGGCGCGCAACACATTCGGTGCTGGATTGCGCGCACGTTTGGTGTCGCGATTTGCCGACATGCGCGACTTGCCGGTGTCGTTGCTGGCGACGCTGGAAAAATTGGGACCTTGTGAGGGGCCTCATGAAACAGCCTGTGCGAACGGTGAAGGTGTCGCCACCGTGGAAACCGCACGCGGTGCTTTGACCCATTCGGTTCGTGTGACGGACGGCAAGATTTCCGCGTACGCCATCGACGCGCCGACCGATCTTAATTTCTTAAATGACGGCGTGGTGGCGGTGGGTTTGATGGGGGCAGGGGCAACTGACCTCAAGGCTTTGAACACAGCGGCTGAGCTGCACGTGTTGGCGGTCGATCCGTGTGTCAGTTGTACGTTGGAGATTGTCGATGCATGAAATGTCGCTGGCTGAAGGCGTGCTGCAAATTTTGCAAGACCAAGCGAAAACGCAAAACTACACCAAGGTCAAAACCGTGTGGCTGGAAATTGGTGAGCTGTCGCATGTCGATCCCGACGCCATCGCGTTTTGTTTCGATGCCGTGATCCACGGCACCATCGCCGACGGGGCCAAGTTGGAAATCGTCCGCACCCCCGGCCAAGCCTGGTGTCACGAATGCGCAGAACAGGTCGCTGTTTCCAGTCTGGTCGATCCATGCCCCAAGTGCGGCGGCCATCGCATCCAGGTGACCGACGGCGACGACATGCGGGTCAAGGAGCTGGAGGTCGATTGACGTGACCTTTTCCACAAAGCCCACAAAACGTGTGCGCGTCAGAGTGAGAGGCGCGGTTCAAGGCGTCGGCTTTCGTCCGTTCGTCAACGCCTTGGCTTCGCGTTTTGGCCTGAGCGGCTGGGTGCTCAACGACAGCGATGGGGTGGTGTTGGAGGTTGAAGGGGCAGCTGCGGACACCGATGCGTTTTTGCCAGCGCTGCGCTCAGACGCTCCACCGCTTTCGCGCATCGATGAAGTTGTGAGTGAAGAGGCCAAAACCACCGGTGAAACGGGCTTTCATATTTTAGCCAGCCAAGGCGGTGCGGTTTCGACCTCGATCCCCGCGGACGCCGCCGTTTGTGATGCGTGCTTGGACGAACTGTTCGATCCGGCGGACCGTCATCATCTATATCCCTTCATCAACTGCACCCATTGCGGACCGCGCTATACGATCACGCGCCATTTGCCGTACGACCGCCCGCAGACCTCGATGGCCGGGTTCGCCATGTGTGCTGATTGTGGGGTGGAATATAAAGACCCCGAAGACCGCCGTTTTCACGCCCAACCGGTGGCGTGCCCGGCGTGCGGTCCAAAGCTGTCCATGGGTATCGGGGAAATCGTCAGCCGTCTTAAAGACGGCGAGATTCTCGCGATCAAGGGGCTCGGCGGATTTCACATCGCTTGTGATGCGCGCAACGAAGATGCGGTGGTGCGTTTGCGAGCGCGCAAGAACCGCGAAGAAAAACCGCTGGCGGTGATGGCGAGCAGCTTGGCGTCGCTCAAAACCATTGCCGAGATCGATGATGTTGCGGAGCGGGTGTTGAGCTTCACCGCGCGCCCGATCTTGGTTTTGCCCAAACGTGAAGACGCAGGGCTCGCGCCGTCCATTGCGCCGGGGCTGGGGGAAGTCGGCGTGATGCTGCCCTATACGCCGATCCATCATTTATTATTTCACGAAGGCGACGATGACTTTGTCTTGGTGATGACCAGCGCCAACCCCGGCGGTGAGCCGTTGGTGATCGGCAATGATGAAGCGATGCGTCGCCTTGAAGGCATAGCTGATGCCATCGTCACCCATGATCGCGACATCGTGGTGCGCACGGACGACAGCGTGCTGCGCATGATCGGTGGTGCGCCAACGTTCATTCGTCGTGCGCGGGGCTACGTGCCGGAACCAATCAAGCTGCCGCGTGAGGTCCCCCCTGGCATAGCGCTTGGCGGGCACCTTAAATCCACGGTGTGTGTGACGCGTGGGCGCGAAGCTTTTGTTTCTCAGCACATCGGCGATTTGGACACGCTGGAATCTTTGCAGTTCTTCGAAGAAACGGTGGCACATTTGTTGTCGATCACCGATGTGACGCCCCAGTGGGTGGCGCACGATCTGCACCCGGACTTTCATTCCACCCGCTTCGCTCTTGAGCAGGCGACAGAACACGCCATTCCCGCCATCGCCGTGCAGCATCACCACGCCCATGTCGCCGCCGTGGTGGCGGAACATGGTCTGAGCGGCCCTGTGCTGGGCTTGGCTTTGGATGGCTTTGGTTTAGGCGAGGGCGAGGGGGCTCACAACTGGGGCGGTGAGGCGATGGTGGTCGATGGCGGCGATTATCAAAGGGTTGGTCACTTGGCCCCGTTGCCGATGCCCGGCGGCGAAGCGGCGTTTCGCGCCCCGTGGCGTATCGGTGCGGCGGTGCTGCATCAGTTGGGGCGCGGGGATGAAAACGCTGAACGTTATGGCGCGTTCGGTGACATGGGTTTGCTGACGCAAATGCTCGATCGCGGCCTCAACGTCCAGCCGTCCACCAGTTGCGGTCGGTTGTTCGACGCCGCAGCGGGTTTGTTGAACGTTCAACCGACGGCCAGCTTTGAAGGGCAAGCACCGATGAAGCTGGAAGCCTTGGTCAGTGAACCGCAAGTCCTCGACGGTGGTTGGCGGATTGATCACGGGGTGCTCGATTTAACCACGTTGCTGGCGCACATCGCCGACCTTGAGCCGGTGGCGGGGGCGAACCTGTTTCACGGCACCCTGATCGCGGCGTTGGCCGATTGGGTTGAGACATTGGCGCGTGCCAAGGACATTTCGCAGATCGCTTTATCTGGCGGTTGCATGATGAACCGTGTCTTGGCCGAAGGACTGGAACGACGCTTGGGTGATTTGGGCTTTGCGGTGTTCAAACCGCAAGTTCTGCCACCCAACGACGGCGGCCTGAGCCTTGGTCAGGCGTGGACCGCTGTGTGCCGTCTTTAAGTGTCGCCAATACCGGGTGAGATGTTGCCCCCACGCTGGCGGTGCGCCGCCGTGGCTTGCGGCGGCGGCGGTGCGGCGCGCTGATCGCAGTCGAGACGTTCGCACAATCGGCACGCCACGCCTACGGGTACGGCGGTGTCGACGTAATCGATGTCGATACCGTCGGCAAAAATCATCCGCCGCGCATCGCTGACCTCGCAACCGATGCATACTGCATAGTGACTTTGCGGTTGGCCATAGCGCAGCACCGGCTTGCTCACCGTGCGCGCGATGTTGAAATAGCGCGAACCATCGGGCATGCGGTCCAATTGGGTGCGGAGTTGCCCCGGCGTCATGAACGCGTGGTGAACCGCCCAACGCGGACAGGCGCTGCCGTATTTAGGAATGCGCAAACCCGACGCGCTGAAGCGCTTGGAGATATTGCCTGCCACATCGACGCGGATGATGTGCAGCGGAATGCCCGAAGCGGTGGGGCTGCGAAGGGTGGTCAGGCGATGGCAGACCTGTTCATAGCTGGCGGAAAATTGTTGGCGCAACTGACCGATGTCGTAACGGCTGGTTTCCGCCGCCGCCAACATGTCGTCGTAAGGCATCACACAGGCCCCGGCGAAATAGTTGGCCAGCGCCGCGATGCCACGCTTGCGCGCCGCTTCGTTGGGCAGTTCGGGCACGTTGACGAGCTTTTCAAACTGCGGTCCAAACGACAACTTTCCGGCAAACAGCGCCAGATGAAAATTGAGGCTGGGCAGCGGTAACGCGCGCGACACGATCAACTGCCGACGTTCGCTGTCGTAAACGGTGGCGGCGGTTTCGTGAACGTCTGGCGCTGCGGTTTCGACGCTGACACCGTGCTTTTCCAACAAAAAACCGGCCAAGCGCATGTGCGGCGCGGGGCTGTCCAGTCCGGCTTCGCGGCGCAGTTCAGCGCTCGCGTCTTCCAAGTCCGCAAAGTGATTGTTGTTGGCCTGCATGAAATCGGTCACCGCTTCGGTGGGTGACAGGCCGCCCGCCACATCCATCAAACCATCGCCGGTGATCAGGCCCAACATGTCAGTCACGGCCTCTGACAGGTTCTCAGATTCGTCCATAACGATCTTGGAAAAGTCTTGGCGTTCGTTTTCGCTCAAATCCTCGGTGTCGTGAAGAATTTCCGAAAACGACAGAATCGACGTCAGCAACATGCGCAGTCGGTACCCGGCGTTGGAAATCACCGGATCTTGGGCCAAGCGCTCGCTGACCATCTGCAAATCGTCATGGGCTTTGCGGTATGCGCCAAAGGATTTGAGCACCGCTTGGCACAGTTCGGGCGTGTCGGCGGCGAGCGCGCCGATGTCGGTGTCGCTGAGTTGCAAATCTTCGAACATCGGGTCTTGCAGGACTTCGGCAATCTCCGCGCTGAGCAGGTTTTCTTGCTGGGGCGAGAAAACCTGCGGGTCGACTTCGAGAATTTGGCTGAGGCGCAGCAGCAGCGGCACGGTCAAGGTGCGGCGGTTGTGTTCGATGAGGTTGAGGTAGCTGGCCGAAATGCCCAGTTGATCGGCAAGTTTGACCTGGGTGAGGCCGCGGTCATTGCGCAATCGGCGCAAACGCGTGCCCAGCATGATGTTTTTCGCCATTTCTCACTCGCCAACGATATTTACAAGATTAACAACTTTACAATATCAATCTTTTCAATATTAACATAAAAAAGCCCTAAATTGCAAAATGTTAGTGACTTCAGTTCGCATTTGACGAAAATTCTTGACTGTCGCTGTGACAGAGGAATACGGGCACATAATAAAAAGACGGACCTCCCCAAGCCGCCCCCCTCACAAAATGTTGCAGTTACCACTCCCGGATTGGGCCGGGTTGTGGGGGCGTAAACCTTACAGGGAGTTAGAATATGTCAGATATTAAATCCGGGGGCATCTCGCGTCGCGGTGTGTTGAAGGCCGGTGCAGTCACCGGTGTCGCACTTGCCACGCCGACCCTTTTTGTTCCGAAAGCGAACGCATTCACCAACGACCCGAGCAGCAAGTCCTCCGTTGTTCTGGGTTTCAACGTGCCGCAAACCGGTGCGTATTCCGAAGAAGGCGCGGATGAATTGCGCGCTTACAAGTTGGCTGTCGAGCACCTGAACGGTGGCGGCGATGGTGGCTTGATGAACACCATGAAGCCGATGAACCTGAAGGGTAACGGCATTTTGGGTAAGAAGGTCGAATACGTGACCGGCGACACCCAGACCAAGGCTCCGGCCGCACGTTCCACCGCCAAGCGCATGATTGAAAAAGACGGCGCATTGATGATCACCGGCGGTTCGTCTTCCGGTGTGGCGATCGCTGTGCAGGGTCTGTGCAACGAAGCGAAGATCATGTTCATGGCAGGTCTGACCCACTCCAACGATACCACGGGTAAAGACAAAAAGCGTTATGGCTTCCGCCATTTCTTCAACGCTTACATGTCCGGTCAAGCGCTTGCGCCGATCTTGGAAAAAGAATACGGCACCGACCGTCGCGCCTATCACTTGACGGCTGATTACTCTTGGGGCTGGACCCAAGAAGAGTCGATCAAAAACGCGACGGAAAAATTGGGCTGGTCGACGGTTCAACCTGTCCGCACGCCGCTGACGCAAACCGACTTCTCGTCTTACATCACGCAGGCCATCAACTCCGATGCCGACGTGTTGGTGTTGAACCACTACGGCAAGAACATGAACGACTCGTTGAGTGCCGCCGTTGCCTTCGATCTGCGCAATAAGATGGCCAAAACGGGCAAAAAGTGGGAAGTCGTTGTGCCGTTGTTCTCGCGTAAAATGGCGCAGGGTTCCGGTGAGGATATCAAAGGCATCTTGGGCACCACCAACTGGAACTGGTCGCTTCCCGATGCTGCGTCGCAGGCTTTCGTGAAATCGTTCGCCAACAAATACGGCTTCCCGCCGTCGATGGCTGCGCACACCTGCTACGTTCAAACCTTGCTGTATGCCGATGCGTGCGAACGCGCCGGCACCTTCGATCCGGCTGGCGTTATTCCGGCATTGGAAGGTCACAAGTTTGACAACATGGGCAACGGTCCGACCGAATACCGTGCTGCCGATCACCAGTGCTTCAAAGATGTTCTGGTTGTGCGCGGTAATCCGAACCCGTCCACGCAGTTCGATCTGTTGAAAGTCGAACAGGTTGTGCCGCGCTCGCAAGTCGAGTACGCCCCCTCCATGTTCGGTGGTGATTTGGGCCCCATCTAAGGTCTGTTTTGCTTCGGGTTTTTGTGGCGCCGATCACTTCGGTGGTTGGCGCCACGGCCCAACTTAACATCGAATTTCTTGGAAATAATTGAGCCTTCACAAGCCGCCCCGTACCACCAGACGGTTCGTGTTTGTAAAGATGATTGGTTGTTATGGACGCTATCTTCATTCAAGTTTTGAACGGCCTGGACAAAGGTGCAGCTTATGCCTTGATGGCGCTGGGCTTGACCTTGGCTTTCGGAACGCTCGGCATCGTGAACTTCGCCCACGGGGTCTTGTTTATGCTGGGCGCTTTTTGTGCTGTGTCGGTGAACAAAATCCTGACCATCTCTTTAAAAGTTCGCGACGAAAGCATTACGTTTTTCGAAGCGTACAAAGAGATCCCTTACCTGGAAATCTGGTGGGGGGATGTGGGAACGGCGATCATTGATTATTCGGTACCTATATCGATCATCTTTACAATCCCCGTGATGGCGTTGATCGGCATCGCCATGGAACGCGGCCTCATTCGTTTCTTTTATAAGCGCACACACGCCGAACAAATTCTGGTGACGTTCGGCTTGGCGATTGTGTTGCAGGAAATCGTCAAACATTATTTTGGCGCAAACTCCATTCCCGTCGGCGCGCCGGACATCGTTTCCGGCAGTGCACCCGTAGGGGCCTTTTTCGGGTTTGGCGATACCATGGTTTATCCGTGGTGGCGGTTGATTTATTTCGTCTTCTCCGTGGTCGTGATCGGCGGGGTCTTTTCCTTCTTGCAATTCACCACGTACGGCATGGTCGTGCGTGCGGGCATGGCGGACCGCGATACGGTTGGCCTGTTGGGCCTCAACATTCAGCGCCGCTTCACCATCGTGTTCGCCTTGGCGGCGGTGGTCGCTGGTCTTGCTGGCGCCATGTACACGCCGATTGTGGCCCCGGATTATCATATGGGCATGCAATTGTTGGTGCTGTCGTTCGTGGTCGTCGTGGTCGGCGGCATGGGTTCGTTGCCCGGCGCGGTGGCGGCGGGTTTCTTGCTGGGTATTTTGGAATCCTTCGCGTCGATGAACGAAGTGAAACAGATCATTCCCGGCATCGATCAGATCATTATTTATTTGGTGGCGGTGGCAATTTTGTTGGTCCGTCCGCGTGGCCTTATGGGTCGCAAAGGCGTGATGGAGGACTAAATGATGAGCCAGCAAAGCCCAAAAAAAGACCTTATGTGGATGGTGGTGTTTTCCGCCGTCATCCTATCCATGCCGATTTGGATGGAGCCGTTCGGTGCGGCGTATCCCGACCTGTTGCAGAAGTTCGCCATCTTCGGCATCTTCGCCATTGGCTTCAACATCTTGTTCGGCCTCACCGGTTATCTGTCGTTTGGCCATGCCGCGTTCTTGGGCGTCGGTTCTTACACGGCGGTGTGGTCGTTTAAGCTGCTGACCATGAACGTGCTCCCGGCGATTCTGTTCAGCACCGTTTTGGCGGGCATCTTTGCCGTTGTGATCGGCTTCGTGTGCTTGCGCCGTTCGGGGATTTATTTCTCCATCCTGACGCTGGCGTTCGCGCAGATGTCTTACAACTTGGCGTATTCGGTGTTGACGCCCATCACCAACGGCGAAACCAGTCTTCAATTGGAACTGAACGATCCGCGCATTCTCGATGCGGCGGCGGTGACGGGCGCGGGCCTGCCCTCCACCGAATTGTTCGGCATGAAATTGAGCGGTTATCCAGGCTTTTATTTCTGCGCCGTGCTGTTGATCATTGGGTTCTATATTTCGCTGCGCATCTTCCGCTCGCCGTTTGGCTTGAAGTTGGCGGCGATCAAATCGAACCAGAAACGCATGAGCTACACCGGTTTCAACACCCGTCCCTATCTGTTGGCGGCGTTCGTGATTTCCGGCATGTATGCCGGGCTTGCCGGGGCTTTGATGGCGGTGACCGATCCGTTGGCCGGTGCCGAACGCATGCAGTGGACGGCGTCCGGTGAAGTGGTTCTGATGACCATTTTGGGTGGTGTCGGTACGCTGATCGGACCGTTGCTTGGCGCGGGTTTGATCAAGTACTTCGAAAACATCTTCTCGTCTTATAACGAACAGGTTCTGCATGAAATCTTCTCATTTTTGCCGGACATGCTTGAGAACGTCATGGTGTTCATCGTCAATCCGTTCGTGGGCGAGGGCTGGCACCTGACCTTGGGCGCGTTGTTCATGGTGGTGGTGATCTTCTTGCCCGGCGGAATCATGGAAGGCTATGCCCGCATTTTGGCCTGGGTCAAAAAAGACCGCTCGAAACCCGACGACGACGCGGGTGAGACCATTAAGACCAGGCCGAGTGAGGGCTAAGGGGATGGAAAACGTGGAAAATATCGTCCTAAACGTCTCCGGCGTGCAAAAGACCTTTGGTGGTTTGCAAGCGCTTAGCAATATCAACTTGAAGATCGAAGAAGGTAAAACCCACGCCATCATCGGTCCCAACGGTGCGGGCAAATCGACGCTGCTGAATGTGTGCGTCGGGCTGTTGGCGCCGGATTCAGGTACGGTGAAATTCGGCGATGAAACGCTCACCGGCAAAACGCCTTACGAGATCAATCAGCTGGGCGTCGTGCGGGTGTTTCAGACACCGGAAATTTTTCCCGAACTGACGTTGTTGCAAAATGTCATCGTTCCGGCACTGGCCAAACGCGATGGCGTGTTCAAGTTCAACGCGTTCGGCTCACTGTTTGGTGAAAACGAGCTGGTCGATGAAGCCAAACACGTGCTTGAAGACTTGGGCCTGGAAAATCAGATGCACGATCTTTCGGCGAGCATGTCGCGCGGCGATAAACGGCGTCTGGAATTGGCCATGTGCCTGATCCAGCACCCCAAGCTGTTGCTGTTGGATGAACCGACTGCTGGCATGGCGCGTCACGACACCAACCGCACCATCGATATCCTCAAGCGCATCAAAAGTCGGGGCATGACCAAAGTGATCATCGAACACGACATGCATGTGGTGTTCAGCTTGGCCGATCACATTTCGGTGTTGGCCCAAGGCGCGATCATCGCCGACGGCACGCCCGACGAAGTGCGCGGCAATCCAAAAGTACAAGAAGCATATCTTGGTGGAGCACACCTATGAGCGATCAAGCACTCGGCATTGATTTGGGCGATGTGGGCACCAAGCCGACAGCGGAAAAACCCGTCAACGAAGGGGCCGCGACGGCGTTCTTCTCGGCGTGGGACATGCATTCGTATTATGGCGAAAGCTATATCGTGCAAGGCGTCAGCTTTGATGTTCACGAAGGCGAAATCGTCGCCCTTTTGGGCCGTAACGGTGCGGGCAAAACATCCACCTTGCGCACCATCGCGCGGATGGACGACCCCGAACTGCGTCACGGTGAAGTGTGGTTGGATCACCAACCTTTGCACACCATGCAATCGTGGCAGGCGTCGCGCCTGGGCGTTGGCTTTGTGCCCGAAGACCGTTGCATCATTCCCGGTTTGACGGTTGAAGAAAACCTCAATCTGGCGCAAATCGCCCCGCCGATCGGTTGGTCGTTGGAACGCATTTATGAGCATTTCCCCCGCTTGGCGGAACGCCGCACTCAAGACGGCGTGACCCTATCGGGTGGCGAGCAGCAAATGCTGGCGGTGGCCCGGGCGTTGGCGCGCGACATCAAATTGCTGTTGCTGGACGAGCCCTATGAAGGCTTGGCCCCGGTGATCGTGCATGAAATCGAAAGCATTCTCGAAGGTGTGAAAAAGCTCGGCATCACCACCATCATCGTCGAGCAAAACGCCATCGCCGCGCTGCACTTGGCGGACCGTGCGATCATCTTGGACATGGGCGAGGTCGTGTTTAACGGCAGAGCGCAAGAAGTCCTCGATAACAAGGAATTGAGAGACGAATATCTGGCGATCTAAAGTCCATACCGCGCATGGCGGGATTGGGCGCTCATCACTCCTACCCCCTTGCTCGTCAGATAGCACAAGGCCTCGGCATGTCCGGGGCCTTGTTGTGTTTGGGGGACATGATTACGAAGACAAAGATGACATTGTGAACGTGAATGGCTAGGATGCGTGTACAGTGGATTGGCTTGCTGATCAGGGGAGATTAAAGCGCCATGACCTATTCGGTGCTGGTGGTGGAAGACGAGCCGAACATCGTCCTATCACTTCAATTCATCATGAAACGATCCGGCCACGAAGTGCGCATCGCCGAGGACGGCGAAGCGGCGCTGCGCGCGATCGAAGACAAAGTGCCCGATGTGATGTTGCTCGACATCATGCTGCCCAAGCGCGATGGCTTGTCGGTGTGCGAAGCGGTGCGCGCCAATCCCGATTGGGCCGATGTGAAGATCTTGGTGCTCAGCGCCAAAAGCCGTGAATCCGATAAAGAACGGGCCATGTCGTTGGGCGCAGACGATTATATCACCAAGCCTTATTCAACCCGCGAAGTGTGCGAACGGGTCAACGCCATGTTGGGCATTGACGGTTGCCCCCAGGTCCCCTGATCCGCATTTCTCATAGGCAAAGGCGAACCCGATGAAACGCTCCGGGCGCAAACAGGAATGGTCGCTGACGCTGTTTGCGGTTGGCGTACTGGTGTTCTTTCCACCGGTGCTCGGCCTGTTCGACAAGCCGTATATGGTGTTGGGTTTGCCGCTGAGCTATTTAATTTTATTTGGCGTTTGGGGGCTGATCATTTTCGGTGTTTGGCTGGGGGCGCGTCCTGCATCTTCTCAGGCATCGACACGCCCGGACAAACACGACCAACAAGCGGATGAGCGGGGATAGATCATGCAAGGTGGTCTGGTTGCGATCGTTTCCATCGCCTATCTCTGTACGCTGTTTGCGATTGCGTATTTCGGCGACAAGCGCGCCGAGCAAGGTCGCAGCCTGACGCAGAACCCTTATATCTACACGCTGTCGATCGCGGTGTTTTGCACGTCGTGGACGTTTTATGGATCGGTGGGACTGGCGGCGCGCTCGGGCTTGGATTTCTTGCCGATCTATTTAGGGCCGACGTTGGTGTTCGTAGTGTGGTCGGTGGTGTGGGTGAAGATCATCCGCATCTGTAAGCTGAACCGCATCACCTCGATCGCGGATTTTATTTCATCGCGCTACGGCAAAAGCTCTCGCCTCGGTGGGTTGGTTGCCTTGATCGCGGTGATCGGCACCACGCCCTACATCTCGTTGCAATTGAAATCCATCGCCACCAGTTTTGAAATCATCACCAACAATTCTCATGACAGCAGCGGCGTCAATCCGGTGTTGGGGCAGTTCGGTCTGGACTCGACCTTTTTGATCGCGCTGGCGCTGGCGATCTTTTCGATCCTGTTTGGCACCCGCCACATCGACGCCAGCGAACATCACGAAGGCATCGTCGCGGCGATTGCGTTTGAATCCATCGTTAAGTTGTTTGCATTTTTGGCGGTGGGGTTCTTCGTCACGTTTGGCGTTTATGGCGGCTTTGGCGATTTGTTCGAAAAAGCATCCCAAGCCGATCTGCAGCATTTGTTCACCATCAATCCGGCGGGTGACTACGCCACCTGGGTGACGATGATCATTCTGTCGATGCTGGCGATCATCTGCTTGCCGCGTCAGTTTTATATCACGGCGGTTGAAAACACCGATGAAAACCATCTGCGCACGGCGGTGTGGTTGTTCCCGCTGTATCTTTTGGCGATCAACATTTTTGTGCTGCCCATCGCCATCAGTGGGCGCATGGCCTTTGCCGGTGCGGACGCGGATATGTTCGTGCTGACCGTACCGATTTATTATGATCAAGGCGCACTTGCGCTGCTGGCCTTTATCGGCGGGTTGTCGGCGGCGACGTCGATGGTGATTGTCGCGGCCATCGCGCTCAGCACCATGGTGTGCAACAACATCGTGGTGCCGATGTTGGTCAACATGCGCTGGGTCGATTTGGGCAAGCGCCGCGATTTGACCGGATTGTTGCTGCTGACGCGGCGTGCGTCCATCATCGCCATCTTGATTTTGGGGTACGGCTATTTCCGCATTGCATCGGGCTCGTATTCACTGGTGACCATCGGCTTGGTGTCGTTCGCCGCCGCCGCGCAGTTCGCCCCGGCGATCATCGGCGGGATATTTTGGAAAGGGGCGTCGCTCAAAGGCGCAATGAGCGGCTTGGCCTTGGGCTTTGTGGTGTGGGCGTACACCTTGTTGTTGCCGTCGTTCGCGCAATCGGGCTGGTTGCCCATCAGCTTTATTGATTACGGACCTTTGGGTATCGGGTTTTTAAAGCCCTATGCGTTGTTCGGCATGGAAGGGTTCGACAACCTGTCGCACGCTTTGTTTTGGAGCATGTTGGCAAACGTCGGCGTTTATGTGGTGGTGTCGCTGCTGACCCATCAAAGCACCATCGAACGCATCCAGGGCGCGATGTTCGTCGACGTGTTCATGTATACCGAAGGCTTGAAGGATTCTCGCTTTTTGCAAGGCACCGCGTCGATTGGCGACTTGCGCGATCTGGTTGGACGTTTCGTTGGCGAGGGGCGCGCCGAAAAGGCGTTTCAGCTGTTTGCCACGGAACAAGGCGTGCTGCTGCGCCCCGGCCAAGAGGCCGATACGGCATGGCTGGACCGGGCGGAAAAAATGCTCGCCGGTGCGGTGGGCTCGGCCACCGCGCGCGTGATGATCGGCTCCGTGGTCAAGGGCGGCATCGTCAGCTTAGATGAGATGTACAAAATTTTGGATGAGACCTCGCAGGCCATTCAGTATTCGCGCATGCTGGAAACCAAGTCGCGTGAATTGGAAGACACCACCTCGCAATTGCAAGCGGCGAACGAGCGGCTTAAAGAACTTGATTCTCTGAAAGACGATTTCCTCAACACCATTTCCCATGAGCTGCGCACGCCGCTGACCTCGATCCGCGCCTTTTCGGAGATCTTGTCGGAAACGCCGGACATCACCGAAGAAGAAACCTCGCGCTTTTTGATGGTGATCCGCAAAGAAAGCGAACGCCTGACCCGTTTGATCGATCAAGTTTTGGATTTGGCGAAAATGGAATCCGGGCAAATGGATTGGGCGCTGGCCAATGTGGACTCCCGACCCATCATCGAAGAGGCCGTGGCCACCATGTCGGCGTTGATGCACGAACGCGGTGTGGGGCTGAAAGTCGACTTGCCTGCGGGCATGCCGATGATCAAGGCCGATCACGATCAGCTGGTGCAGGTGTTGGTGAACTTGTTGTCCAACGCAGTGAAGTTCTGTCGTCATCCGGGCGGTCACGTGGGTGTAACGGCGCGGGTGCGCAGTGGCCAGTTGCGCATCAGTGTGACGGACAATGGCGAAGGCGTGCCGCAAGAAAAGAAGGCCGAAGTGTTCGAGAAATTCCACCAGTTCAACCAAGGCACCGACAAAATGCCGCGCGGCACCGGGTTGGGGCTGGCGATTTGTCGACAGATCATCACTTTTCTCGGTGGGCAAATTTGGGTGGACGACAACCCCGCGGGCACGGGCGCGTGTTTCACCTTCACCGTGCCGATGGCGCGGGTCGACGGTTACCTCGCCGTGGAAGAGGAACCTGCTCTCAGCCCTTAAAGAAGGGTGAGGTAGCGATTATTTCGACGGCTTCGTGCCGCGCTGTTTGTTCTTGTCGGGCGACTTGCAGTACGGCGGGCGTATCGCAACATTAAAGCCCGCTTCGCCATAACGTAAAATCTGCACCGTATCGACCAGCTGTAGCTTGAAGATTTGGTTGAGAATGTTGGGTGTGATACGTTGCATTTCGGCGATCTCGGCATCGGTGGCCTTGCGATCTTGGGGCAGCACTCGGTTGAATGCCTGATAGAGCTTGTCCATGACATTGGCGACCCGGCGGCACACGGCGACTTTCGTATCCCAGTCTTTGACGGTTAAAATCACGGCGTAGTATTGCGGGCGATCTTTTGTGCTGTGCGACGTCAGCGGCCAGCGCATGGTTTTTAACCAAATGCGCACCGGTTCTTGTACGTCTGGTTCCTCGTCTGGCGTAGGGGCGATCTCAGGCGTGGCCTCAGGTACGGTTTCGGGCGCGCTTTGCGGCTCTTCACGTTCTGGCGCGGCTTCCGGTTTGGCCGGTTCGGCTGTCGTGGCCGGTTCGCTCACTGTCGGGGCCATCGCCACGGGCCGCGATGGCCCGATGGTCGATTGCAACAAGGCGTAAACGATGCCCGACAGCAAAAGAATGAAGGCGAGGCCGACCGGCAAAAGCACTTTGGGCTTGAGCAGAAAATCAATTTTCCACATCAGACCCGCGCGGCGATCGATGGCTGCACCGGCGCGTTTGCGTTCGATATAGACGCGAGCTTTTTCGATACGTGCGTCTTTGATCTGGCGCAACAGGCCGCTGACACCGGCTTGCTGGGTGGCGATGTCGTCGGGCGAGTTGAGAATGGATTCGAGCTGATTTTTAAGGCGTGCGACTTCGTGCTCGTCACCGCGACGCGTAAACAGTGTGTCGATCACAACGGTGGTGGTCAGGCGCAACGTTTCCGCCGACGGCGATTGCGCGATCAGTTGAATGAAGCCCGTTTGCGGGTCTTCGAACACCACTTCCCAGTCTGTCGTACCGTCCGGCGTTTTCGGCCAGGCGGCTTTGCCCATATTGGCGCCCATATCTGCCATAAATCGAAAAACCTTAATCGATTAAAGGATTTAAACCATGTTACCCGGTTATGACGAATTCCCAAACATATAGGAAAACCTTGCACGTTTTTCCAATCATGGGTCATAGTCTACTTATCAAAGGTTGATGAGGTCTTAGGGGATTAACATGGAAATCGCTGGATTTGCCGGGTTCGCTGGCGCGCTGTTACTGTTTGCGCTGGCGATGGTGTTTATGGGCGTCAAAGTCGTGCCCCAGGGCATGGAATACACGGTCGAACGCTTTGGCCGTTACACCGCCACGCTGAAACCCGGATTGCACATCATCATGCCGGTGGTCGACCGCATTGGGGCCGAGCTGAACATGATGGAGCAGGTCCTCGATGTACCCAGCCAAGAGGTCATCACCAAAGACAACGCCATGGTCACGGCGGATGGGGTGGTGTTTTATCAAGTGCTCGACGCGGCGGCGGCGGCCTATGAGGTCAGCGACCTACAACGCGCGATTTTGAACCTCACCATGACCAACGTGCGCACCGTGATGGGGTCGATGGACCTGGATGAATTGTTGTCTCAGCGTGACAACATCAACGCCAAATTGTTGACCGTGGTCGATGAAGCCACAACGCCGTGGGGCGTCAAAGTCACGCGCATCGAAATCAAGGACATCTCACCACCGCGCGATTTGGTCGAAGCCATGGGCCGACAGATGAAGGCGGAACGCGAAAAGCGCGCGCAGATTTTAGAAGCTGAAGGCTCGCGTCAATCTGCGATCTTGCGCGCCGAAGGTGAAAAGCAAGCCGCTATTTTGGATGCTGAAGGCCGCCGCGAAGCCGCTTACCGCGATGCCGAGGCCCGTGAACGCGAAGCCGAGGCCGAAGCCAGGGCCACCACTATGGTTTCTGACGCCATCGCCAGCGGTGACGTCCAAGCGGTGAATTACTTTGTCGCGCAGAAGTATGTCGAAGCTTTGAAAGACATTGCCTCCTCGCGCAATCAAAAGGTTATGTTTATGCCGATGGAAGCCACCGGCATCCTCAGCTCGCTTGCCGGTATTGCTGAACTGGGCAGGGATGCGTTCGGTGGTAAGGGGGGCGGCGGAGATAGCGGGGGTGGCAGTGTTCCTTCTTCCCGTTAACGTGCTGGCCGCTAGCATTCTCGTCAGTCCGCCGCGACCAAGTGAAAGACATCTCGACATGTCCATAACGATCTTCGATGAAATCACCTTTTGGCACTGGCTGATTGCGGGTGTGATCTTGATTGCCTTGGAAATGGCGGTGCCCGGCGTGGTGTTCATGTGGATCGGCATCGCCGCGATCATCACCGGCGTCGTTTCTTGGGCGTCGCCCGATCTGGCCATGGAATGGCTGCTGATCATCTTTGCGGTGTTGTCGGTGCTCAGCGTGGTGTTGGGGCGCACGTACCTCAAACGCAATCCGCTGCAATCCGATCATCCCAAACTGAACCGGCGCGGCGAACAATACGTCGGGCGTCACTTTACGCTGTCTGAGCCCATTGTTGGCGGCTTCGGCAAGATCAAGGTGGATGACAGCACCTGGAAAGTGTCGGGCGAAGATATGGCCGTCGGCGCAAAGGTCGAGGTCGTCGCGGTTGACGGCGTGGTTCTGAAGGTCGAAGCACGCGACTGATCAGCCGGGCTCAATCTTTTCCAACACATCACGCAGTTTATTCAGCGCCCGGTGGCGCATGTGGTCGCTGTCTTGGATGCGCAGTTTTTCCGACAAGCTGACCAGGAACGATGCGTAATCGTTGTGCCAGTCGCGGCTGTACAGTTCCGACTGTTCGATGCGCGCTTTGACCACTGAGTGATTGATTTTGCCTTTTAAGCTCAGCACGAACGTTTCATCCAGCCGCGGAATGAACACGCGGCCCGGTTCGCAGCCGTGTGCGATCAGGTGATCGCGCAATGTGGCAAGGGCCGGATCGTCGCCGTGGGTGAGGAAGATGCCGCGCTTGACCGGCATGCGCTCCGTCGCCCATTTGACCAGTTCTTGCTGATCGGCGTGGGCGGAATAGTTGTCGATCATGCGAATGCGGGCGCGCACCGCGACCTCTTGGCCGTGGATGCGCACCTGTTTCTTGCCGTCCAACAGCATCGCGCCGAGGCTGCCGGGCACCTGGTAACCGACGAACAGCACCGTCGCCTGGGGTCGCCACAGATTGGCTTTGAGGTGATAGCGAATGCGTCCCGCGTCGCACATGCCGCTGGCGGCGATGATGATCGCCCCGGATGCGATGCGGTCCAGCGCCATGCTGTCTTCGGCACGGTTGACGAATTCGAAACGCGGATTGCGGAACAAGCCACCCCGGCCTTCGACTTCGTTGAGATCATCGGCGTGGCCTTCGAACACTTCCGTCGCGCGGATCGCCAAGGGACTGTCGAGGTAGACCGACACCGGCGGCAGGTCTTTGTCTTTGAGCAACAGCCCGATGTCGTAGAGCAGTTCTTGGGTGCGTTCGACCGCGAACGCCGGGATAAGGACGTTGCCGCCGGCGTTCAAACCGTCGAGAATTTCGCGTTTTAATAAATCGCGGCGGGCTTCCAGCGTCAAATCGACGCGGTCGCGATCGCCGTAGGTGCTTTCAACGAACAGGTAATCCAGATCGGATGGGCTTTCCGGCACTTCTTGGAAGGATTTTTCCTGCGGCCCGATGTCACCGGAAAAGAGGATCTTCATCGGCCGGTCATCGGTGTCGACCTCGACTTCCACCGACGCGGAACCGAGAATATGCCCGGCGTTCCACAAACGGATGCGTACGCCGCCAGCAACGCTCGATGGGGCTTCGAACCATTCATCGAAGGGCCGGATGACGATGCTGTCCAGTGAGGCTTCGGCTTGGCCTTTGGTGTAGATGGGTTCGATGACCGGCAAGCCGCGGCGCTGGTTGCGCTGGTTGACGCGTTTGACTTCGGTTTCGTGGATGTAGCCGCTGTCGGGCAGCATGTAGGTGAGCAGATCGCGGGTGCCCCGGGTGGTGTACACCGGGCCTTTGAACCCCATTTTGACCAGCTTGGGCACCAGTCCCGAATGGTCGACATGGGCATGGGTCAGGACCACGAAATCGATTTCTTTGGGTAAAAACGTAAAGTTGCCGTAGTTCAGTTCGCGCAAAGATTTCGAGCCTTGAAACAGCCCGCAATCGACCAGAAACTTACCGCCCGGATGGCTCACCAGATAACAAGACCCGGTTACCGTGCCCGATGCGCCGAGGAACTTCAGCTCGACATTTTTGGAGAGTTGTTTGTTCATGGCTGTTCCCTCCGTACTTGATAATTTTACGCCTTTTCAGAGGGGTAGCCAATTGAAACTGGGGGAGGCCCAAGCTTAAAGCGCACAGGCCGCAACGAAGGCGTCGCAGTCCCGTTGCGTTTGAAAACGTATCGCGACGGTCTTTTGATGATTGTCCGTGTCTAAGGTGTCGAGCTCGACATCCCAATCGCCTTGGCAGCGCGTTTCCAAGATGTCTTCGAGTTCTGAGATGGGCGACGTTGTTTTCATTCTGATGCCGACTTGAAAGGCCATGAGGCTTCTCCTGCAAGATAATAGTATGAGGCGTTGTGGCGGGGCGGCGTTACGCCTGTGCCAAGGTTTCGCGGAAGCCTTCGATTTGTTCGAGCAAAGCGGTGACATCAATGTTCTCGCGTTCCAAACCGCGGCCGCGATCCAGCGCATAAATCAAAGCATCCGCCGCGAGCATGATGTCAAAAGCCCGGCAATCCGACGAAGCCTCATCGATGTGAGAATAAACAGCTGCAATGCGTGCGCCTTGATCGATGACCGTGTTGTCTTGCGTGTTCATAACCAAATCTCTCCGCGTTGATTGTTTCGGTTTGTAAACATACAAAAGCAAGCCGTGTGCCAGAGCGGCGTGAGAAGCTAATGTCTTGATATTGCTGAAGTGTGAGGATCAGATGCATCCGGCTTTGCGACGATGATTTGCACAATGAGCAATCCGCAATTTGCATTTTGCAAATCTGGGGTGCTTTTAATGCATCCACACCGTCCCGCACATCCATGCGGTAGGATTGTTGGATACTCATTTAGGTGTCGAACTTTACGCCCATTCCCACGGCAGGCCCGACCCTTCTTCACAACACCTTGACCTATATCAGCATCGCGATATATTCACTTTTTATAATTTTCGTTAGCAAAGATCGCAGATATTTTGCTAAAAAGCACTTAGACGCAATTATGTGGCTTAGAACCAATTCAGAGTAGAAAAGGGACGAGGTGCATCAGACGGGTTGTCGTTTCAAGCGCTACCGCGTGTGGCGGTCCATAGCGACGACGTCTTCATTCACTAAAATGGATGCGTACCCAAAAAGAATTTTCAATAACAGTACGTATATATGCACAGCGTTCGTGACACACATTTAGGCAGGGAAACGCCTTGCCTGGAACCGAGATAGAAGGAAAAAAAATGTCTCATTTGGTTGAGCCCCACGGGGGGGAAGGTCTGAAACCGTTGCTGGCGCCGGAAACGGAGCGTGCTGCTGAAATCATGCGCGCTAAAAATCTGAAACAGATTCCCATGTCCAGTAAGGAAATGTCCGACGTTTTGATGTTTTCCATGGGCGCATACACGCCGTTGGACGGCTTTATGGGCCGTGACGACTGGCATGGCGTGTGCGCCGACATGAAGTTGGCGAACGGCCTGTTTTGGCCGATCCCCGTCACGCTGACCGCCGATCAAGGTCTGGCCGACAGCATTGGTGACGGCGAAGAAGTGGCGCTGTTCGACGAAGAAAGCGGCACCGTCATGGCGATCATGACCGTGACCGAAAAGTTCGCCATGAGTGCCGACGACAAGGCGTTCGAAGCGCAACACGTCTACACCACCACCGACGGTGAACATCCCGGCGTGCAAAAGGTCAACGAACAAAAAGACGTTTGCTTGGCCGGTCCCGTCAGCGTCATCGACGAAGGCGAGTTCCCGGGCCTGTTTGGCGATTTGTACCAACGCCCCGCCGAAGCGCGCGCATCGTTCGCCGACAAAGGCTGGTCCAAGGTCGCGGCATTCCAAACCCGCAACCCGATGCACCGCAGCCACGAGCATCTGGCGAAAATCGCGGTGGAAGTCACCGACGGCGTGTACATCCACCAAGTGCTCGGCAAATTGAAGCCGGGCGATATCCCCGCCGAAACCCGCACCAAAGCGATCCAGGCGATGATCGACAACTATTTCGTGTCGGGCACCGTGATCCAGGCGGGCTATCCGATCGAAATGCGTTACGCCGGTCCGCGTGAAGCTCTGTTCCACGCGCTGATTCGTCAAAACTACGGCTGCTCGCACCTCATCGTCGGTCGCGATCACGCCGGTGTGGGCGATTATTACGGTCCGTTCGACGCCCAACACATCTTCGATAAGCTGTGGGACGGCGCGTTGGAAACCCAGCCGCTGAAGATCGACATCACGTTCTATTGCGGCAAGTGCATGGGAATGGCGACCGCCAAAACCTGCCCGCATGACAAAGAACACCACGTGTCGATTTCCGGCACCAAGCAGCGTGAGATGCTCAGCGCGGGTCAAGACATTCCGCCCGAATTCTCCCGCCCGGAAGTGGTCGAAGTTCTGCAGGCGTATTACAAGGACCTGTAAGATATCCATTCAGGCCTTAAGCCGAAGAGAAAGGGGGAGCGCTGGACGCTCCCCCTTTTTTTATGTGCGGTGATGATCCACGCCTTATGGCACGGTGCTGGGGTATGTATCTGAATCCGTGTTGGTGGTCAGGCGCACTTGACCGGTGCCGTCCAGGTTGATGTAGAACACTTCCTGGCGGCGGTTGATGGGATTGAGCGCCACGTCGTCGGCCTGGGCGGAGAAATACACCCCCTTGTCGTTGGGCGAAAAATCAATCCCGGAGATGTTGGTGTTCACCGGCATCGCCGGGTTGATCGTATGCAAGGTCGTCAATCCCACGCCGGGGCTGAACTGGGCGACGATGATCTGGTCGTTGACGCCTGCGCCATGAAATGCGCGATACGCAAGCATGGAACCGTCATGGGAAACCACCGGCAGGGTCTCTGAAATACCCGCAGTGTTGGTCAATTGTTCATCGGGGCGGTTGTCCCAGACGTATTTGACGTAGAGGTCTCGGTCGTGACTGGCGCTGTCGTAACGCTGGAAAACGACATGCTTGCCGTCGAGGTCGTCAGCCATCTCGTCGTCCTTGCCCGGCGGTGGGAACGTCACCTGAAGCTTGTCGCTACCGTCCATGTTGACGCGCCAGATCGCTTCGTTGTTGGTGTGGATGTTGTTGGTAAAGAAAACCACTGACGTGCCGGTCAGGCGGCTCCACTTCGGCGCGCCCGCAGACAAGGTGCCGGGAATTTCGGTCTGGTTCGATCCGTCCATATCCATGGTGAACAGATGCCCACTGGCCCCGCCGCGAATGGAGCGGAACACGATCTTCGTGCCGTTGTGACGCACGTCGGCGGCGCTGTCGAAAAAGGCGTTGTTCGACAAGTTCGTCGTCGACCCGCCAGTCAATTTGTGGATTTGGCTGTTCGACGAGGAACCGTCGTTATGGAAATCGTGAAATGTATAGACGGTATCCGCGCAGGCGCTCAGCACCATCAAGGCGCCAACCGCAATCGACGTCTTGAAAACCCGCGCTGCATCGGGCGGGGAAATGTCAAAATGCATCATCGTCATGATAGCCTCCCGTAAGATCTGCAAAGATAGATTTGCATCGCAAGTGTAGATGTAAAACGGGTATTTCGGGATACTTTATCTCCATACTTTAGAAAAGCCCTCGACGCTTTGAGTTCGTTGAAGCGGAGAGCTCTCTGATTTGTTGCGTGTTATCAGATGGATAGGGTGTGACGATACACGCAAAGCCTTGCGTTGCCGTTTCCGGGTTTTTCGCACGGAGGTTCAAAGTCTTTTGAAACTCACAAGTCTGTATATTTCTTGGCGTTCCCACGGGCTTTATCGACCGGATATTTGGCGTCGTTGAGATCGATTTTACGATTTGCCTCTTCGACGATGTCAATTCCCGCGCGTTCCGCGATCAACAGCAAATACAAAAACACATCGGAGACTTCTTCGCTCAACCGGGTGCGGAAATCGGGATCGGTGATGGCGTCTTCAACCGCCTGACTGTCTTTCCATTGGGTCAGTTCCAACAATTCGCCCGATTCAATACCGACAGAGATAATCAAGTCCTTGAGGCTGTGAAACTGACGCCATTCGCGGTCGTCGCGAAATTTCATCAGGCGCTGGGTCAAATCGTGAATGGAATCGGTCATGGGATAAGGGCCGTGTTTGAAGTGGTCTCAAGATTGAAATCAGACTATATATGAAGCAATCGTAATATTCCAGGCAGCCTGCGGTTTCCGCCCGGTCCTGGAAAGAGCGCGCCTTAAGGACCGTCCCTATGCTGATTGCCCATATTTCCGATACCCACATCACCACCCACAACGATCCGGATCTGCCGCAATCGGATGCCCGCATTCAAAAGCTGACGGCGTTCGTCGATCACATTCAGCAGATGTCGGAAAAGCCGGACTTGATCATCCATACCGGTGACGTGACCCACGGTGGCAAGCCCCAATATTACGCTACCGTCAAAGCCATCATGGGCGTTTTGGACGTTCCCGCCTACTTTGCGCTGGGCAATCGCGACAAGGCCGACAATTTGGTGGCTGGTTTACGCGATTTGGGTGGTGCCAACACCATCGGGAAATTTCTCATCTACAGCATCGACGATTACCCGGTGCGCATGATCGCCATGGATACCCAGAACCGGGGCACAAACATCGGCACGACCTGTTCTGAACGCCTGGATGCATTGGACACATTGCTCAAAGCCAAACCGGACACACCCACGGCGCTGTTCATGCATCACCCCCCATTTGAGGTCACCACCTCAAAATATCCGTTCCAGTTTGACGACAAAGTACTGGCGGATGCGTTCTTGGACCTGATTGCTCAGCACAAGCAGGTGGTGCACATGTTCTGCGGGCACATGCACCGCCAATACCGGGCGGAACTGCCGACGTGCGTGGCGACGATCACGCCATCGTTGGGCCCCGATAACCGTTTGGGCGACTTCGATGCGGCGATCCAAGATAAGCCGCTGTTCGAGCTGCACCGCTGGGACCCCGACGCCGGGGCGTTTGAAACCAGCCTGCACGCCGCGGGGATGGAAACTAAGGTGGCGTAAGCGTTACTTCACGTTCTTGATTTGCTCTTCACATCTTTTTTCGATGCCGGCTTGATTGAGCTCCGGTCCGAATTCCGTCCAGCGGAAGGTGTCGTTCTCATAGCTTGAATCGTCAGCTGCATGAAAGTGCAGATGTCCTTCTTCGTCGTCATGGGCCTCGCTTCATACAGTTGTCATGCAAATGTGGTTGCTTGCACGCTGAACCAGCCAAATGCAGACAGCGAAATCGACAGCACCGTGCCCCAAGCCTTTATCCAATCCGTTCCCAAGCCGCTTGATGTGGCCAGATACGACCCGTTCCTCGCCCCATGTCCCATCATCGATTGCGGCCATCCGCTGGTGCAAGAGCGCGCCACGCTGCTGGCCCATGGTCATCACCGTGACGAAGACATCGCCAAGACGTGTTTCGAATGGGTGCGCGACGAAATTCAGCACAGTGGCGATTTTCAACGCGGCCCGGTCACCTGCAAGGCGTCAGACGTGCTGGCCCACGGCACTGGATTTTGTTTTGCGAAAAGCCATTTGCTGGCGGCCTTGTTGCGCGCCAATGGCGTGCCGACGGGGCTGAGCTATCAGCGTTTGCGCCGCAGCAGCGGCGGCTTTGTGTTGCACGGCTTGAACGTCGTGCACTTGCCGCGCATCGGTTGGTACCGCGTGGACGCGCGCAGCAACAAAGATAGTGTCGTTGCGCAGTTTACGCCGCCGCGTGAATGTTTGCCGCGGGACGGTTGCGAAGACGGGGAAGCCAATGCGCGTGAAATCTGGGCGACGCCGATGTCTAAAGTGGTGGCGTTGTTAAGCGGAGCCTCATCGTGGCAGAGTGTGTGCGAGAACCTACCCGACACCTTATAAGCACCTGCACAAAAAAAACGGCCCGCTGATCTTCATCAGGGGCCGTATTCATTTGAGAGAGAAAGCGCCTTAGAACGCAAACGTCATCACATCGGTGCCGTCGCCGTGCTTTTCGTTCATGTCGAGATCAACCTTCGCCAGTTTGTGATAGGGCAGGTCGAATTCTTCCATAAACTCCTGCACGCGGTCCGCATCCCAGTCGAGGATCGGGTTGACGCGCACCAAAAGGCCTTCGCGTTCGACGCGCGAGCGTGCGGCGCTGTCTTGGTCGTAGTGATAGACCGCGCTGATCCAGCACTCATAATTTTCCAGCGTCTTATTCAGGTGCATGGCTTCTTGGGTGGCGCCGTGGTTGCGATCGTACTGGGCTTTGACCCATTCAATGTGATCGAGGTCATCGGGATGGATCACCGTCTCATCCACGCCGACCGGCTCAAGAACGTTGGTGAAGCCAAAGCGTTGAATGATGTCACGCTTGTAGTCTTCGCTTTCCGGAAACACCTTGCCGGCGTTGCAATAAATCATCGGGACCGTGGGGTCGATTTCGGACAGCATGTGCTGCACGATCACCGAGCGCGCGCGCAACGATGCGGTGACGGCTATTTTTCCGGGAAATTTATCTTTGATGAGGTATTCGAGAAGCTCCGTGCAGGCCATTTCCTGACAGGCTTCTTTGATTTCTCCACATTCGAGAGCGGCGCATCCGTCCATTGTTTATGATCCCCCCTTTACCGGGTCTGATTTTATGTTGGATCGCTGTATTTTGCTTAACCCAAAAAATATTAGATCAAAAGAGGTCGCCCATACAAAACAAAGTTTCTTCAGATGTCAGTCTGTGTAGTACTATGATATTAAATCATTGATAATACGTGATATTTTATCTCGCCGGTGCGAAATAATGTTACCGGAAATAGAGCCATGAAATACGTCTGATTTATGCGCCGGTGCACAGACGGATGCGTTCGGCCTGGGCGCGGTCGGCGGGTAGCCAGTCTTTGGCAAAATCGCTCCCAGATTGTCCCTCGATCAAGTGCTGTAAATCGTTGGGGAAGCGTTGCGCCAGGGCCTTGAATCTATAGGCGAACAGATAGCCTTCCCATTGCACGGCATGGTCTTGATCGCGTTTGCGCACCGCGATTTCATAGATGTGGGCGCGCCTGAAAAGCTTTTTGGGGCCGATGAACTTGGCGGCCCGCACATCCCAGGTTATGTCGGGCGTGTGTGGGGCTTTGATATCGATGTGCAAATTGAAGTCTGTGGTCCCGCCGTCGCCCGAGGGGCGTTCACAGACATTCAGTCGGGCACTGAGCTGCGCCAATCCGTCGAGAAGTTTTTGGGCGGGCTTTAGATCTCTGCGCGCAAAAGGGATGCGGGTGTATGGGCCGGTGCAGGATGTAAAGATTTCGTCGGACATGATGCTCTTAGCTCATAACGTGGCCGATGGTCTTGATCAGCTCTGCGGCTTTGGAGTGGCTCAAGGCGTAATAGATGCGATTGTGCTTGCGCCGGGTGGTGACGATGGACTGTTCGCGCAAACGCGCCAATTGCCGCGACAGACTGGCGCGATTGGCCCCGAGGACTTCAACCATAGCATTAACATGCATTTCGCCAACCTCGTGAAGCAGGGCGACAATCAACAGCCGTTCCGAATTCGCCAAATCGCTGAGAAGCTGGCTTGCCTCTTCCGCCATGTTGGGTCGGCACAGGCATTGCTTTTGCGGGGTGGTACTGCCCATGGTCTGGGGTCTTCCTGTTTAACGAAATAGTATGAACAATTGCCGGTCGCAAGCGCCTAACCTACACCAGCCGAAGGCCGCGACATACCACTAACCCGTGCTATCCCATGCCTACACTGCGCAGTATGGAAGCTGTTCTTGTGCGCGCTAAAGCGTTGGCGCAATTGATCCAGAGCAGTATGCTGACGCCAACGTAACAATTTTGTCATAGTGAGCTTTAACGCCATGCGCCGGTTTCCACCCGCTGATTTTTCTTTTGCACCGCTGTTTGCGTTGGTGCCGGGCTTTACGGTCTTAGCGGCCTTTGCGATCGATAAATCCGTCACGGTGAGTGAGGCGGGTTTAAGTGCGGGCGTGATCGCGTTGGGGGCGGCGTGGGCTGGGCTGAAACAAGCGCGTGCTTTTCCCGAAACGGTGACCAAAGTCGACACCACTTTGGCTTCGGTCATATTGGACGCCTTGCCCGATCCGGTGCTTTTGCTGGATGGGCGCAGGCGCGTTTTGGCCGCAAACCGTGCGGCAGATGAGCTGCTGGGCCAAGGCATTCACGGTCGCGACATCACTTTGAGCTTGCGCCAGCCCGGCACTCAGGATGCTTTGCGAAAGGTCGTAGCGGGCGAATTGCCGCAGGGGGAGGCCGATGTGGTGTTCGAAACCCCGGTGCAACGCAGCTACCAGCTCCAAGTCATGGGGGTGCCGCGCAGTGAAGCTCTGTCGGTGCGCGCGGTGGTGGCGTTGCATGAAGTGACGGCGCAGAAAAATGCCGAAACCATGCGCGCCGATTTTGTCGCCAATGTCAGCCACGAACTGCGCTCACCGCTGTCGGCCTTAAGCGGGTTTATCGAAACCCTGCAAACCTCGGCCCAAGATGATCCGGCTGCTCAGGAACGGTTCCTCACCATCATGAACGGCGAAGCCGGGCGCATGGCACGCCTGATCGACGATTTGCTGTCGTTGTCGCGCATCGAAGTCAACGAACACATTCGCCCGACAACAAAGGTGTCACTGTCAAACATCATCGCAGGCGTGGTCGATTCGGTGCATATCAAAGCCGAGAAAAAGGGCATGAGCTTGGTTGTCGAGCTGCCCAGCGATATGGCGGATGTCTACGGCGATGAAGATGAGCTGCGCGAAGTGTTTCAAAACTTGGTCGACAATGCGGTGAAATACGGTGCGCCTGAGACCGCAGTGCGCATCAGCGCGCGGGCTTTGGAAGGGTTGGTTGAAACTGGAACGCCGGGTATCGAAATCACCGTTGCCGATCAAGGCGAAGGCATTGAGGCGGAGCATCTGCCGCGTCTGACCGAACGTTTTTATCGTATCGATAAAGGCCGTTCGCGGTCCATGGGCGGCACCGGATTAGGGCTGGCGATCGTCAAACACATCGTCAACCGCCACCGCGGGCGCTTGAATGTGACAAGTGTGCAGGGCGAAGGTTCGGCCTTTCATGTTCAGCTGCCCATATCAGAGCGCTAAACCCCCCACAAATCTGCGATTTGTCGGCTGTCACATACCTGTAACACAATAGTCATAAAAGGGACGCCCCTGGGCTCTAGCTTGCTCGCGAAACGGCGTTTTGCCGTGTTGAGATTTTGATAGCCCTTATGCTTAGGAGTTTGAACAAGATGTTCAAGAAGACCCTTACCGTTGCGGCGCTGGCCGGCATCTGTTTTGCAGGTACCGCCGAAGCGCGCGACCAGATCCGCATCGTCGGTTCGTCGACCGTGTTTCCGTTTTCCACCGCTGTTGCCGAACAGTTCGGCAAGACCACCAGCTTTAAGACCCCTGTTGTCGAATCCACCGGTTCCGGCGGTGGTCTGAAATTGTTTTGTTCGGGCGCTGGCGATGAGCACCCCGACATCACCAACGCCTCTCGTCGCATCAAAAAAAGCGAAGTTGAGAAGTGCGCCAAAAATGGCGTGACGTCGATCACCGAAGTCAAAGTCGGCTACGATGGCATCGCGGTCGCCAACTCCAAAAAAGCAGGCAAGTTCGCGCTGACGCTTCAGGACTTGTTCCTCGGCTTGGCCAAAGACGTGCCCACGGGCGAAGCCGGCAAGACCCAGCCGAACCCCAACAAAACTTGGCAAGACGTGCGGGCCGATCTGCCCGCGATCAAGATCGAAGTGCTCGGCCCGCCGCCGACCTCCGGTACACGTGACGCGTTTGCTGAGCTGGCCATGGAAGGCGGTTGCAAAACCGTTCCTTGGATCAAAGCTCTGAAGAAACGAGATAAAAAAGCTTACAAGTCCTTATGCCACACGGTGCGTGAAGACGGCGCGTATATCGAAGCCGGCGAAAACGACAACCTGATCGTGCAAAAACTCGAAGCCAACCCGAACGCCCTGGGCATCTTCGGTTACAGCTTCTTGGATCAAAACGCTGACAAGGTTCAGGGCTCTTCGATCAACGGCAAAGACGTGACGTTCGAAAACATCGCGTCCGGCGACTATCCGGTGTCGCGCGCATTGTACTTCTACGTCAAAGGCGCGCATGTCGGCAAAGTCCCCGGCATCCAAGAATTTGTCGGCGAGTTCACCTCCGCCAAAGCTTGGGGCGACGAAGGCTACTTGGCGGACAAGGGCTTGATCCCGATGCCGAAGTCCGAACGCGCAAAATTCGCGGACGATGCCAAGGCGCTTGCCAACTTGTCGATGTAAGACAGAGCAAAACAACCGGCGGCGATCAAACGTATTAAAGATCGCCGCCGGAATTTGTTGATCACTTTACAAACGATTCCTAAAAACTCTGCCAGAGGATCGATCCATGCCCGTGGTTTTGGTTGCCGAAGATGAGCCGCCGTTGGTTGAGGTTTTGACCTACAATCTGAGCAAGGCCGGATTTGAAACCCTCACCGCCATGGATGGCGATGAAGCGTTGGCGCAAGCGCAAAGCAATCGCCCCGATGTGATGATCCTCGATTGGATGATGCCCGGCAAATCCGGGATCGAGGTTTGTCGCGCGATTCGCGAAACATCCGATGTGCAAAACCTTCCCATCATGATGCTCACCGCGCGCGGCGACGAAGCGGACCGTATTCAAGGTCTCGACGCCGGTGCGGACGATTACATGGTCAAGCCATTTTCGCCCCGTGAAATGGTGGCGCGGGTGCGCGCACTTTTGCGTCGCACTCAGCCCAACACCGAAGACATCACCTTGGCGTTCGGCGACATCAGCTTGAACACCGAACAGCATAAAGTCACCGCGCGCGGTGTGACGGTGAAGTTGGGGCCGACCGAATACCGCTTGCTGAAGTTTTTGATGGAATGCCCCGGTCGCGTTTATTCACGCGAAATTTTGTTGGACCGGGTGTGGTCCAACGGCGTGCATGTGGAAAGCCGCACCGTCGATGTGCACATTCGCCGTTTGCGCAAAGCCTTGTTGGATGCCGGTGGGCTCGATCCCATTCGCACGGTACGCGGTGCGGGCTACTCGCTCGATCACGAAACGCTTTAAGTAAACGGACATTCCCATGAACACGGTCGTTAAATTCAGCCGCACGCTGGGCCAACAGCCTTGCGTGCATCCTACCGCGCGCATTCAAGACACAACGCTGGGTGCATGGTGCGAAGTTCAAGAACGCACCAAGCTTACCGAAACGGTGATGGGCGATTACTCCTATATCTGCGGCGATGGCGAAGTCATCTATACCGAGATCGGCAAGTTCTGTTCGATCGCGTCACACGCGCGCATCAATCCCGGCAACCATCCGCTGGACCGCGCGGCGCTGCATCACTTCACGTACCGCAGCGCGATGTTCGATCTCGGCGAAGACGATCCCGATTTTTTCGATTGGCGGCGACAATCGAAAGTCACCATCGGCAACGATGTATGGATCGGCCATGGCGTCACCGTGATGCCCGGCGTGAGCATTGGCGACGGCGCGGCGATCGGTTCGGGTGCGGTGGTGACCCGCGATGTCGAACCGTTCACCGTGGTGGTGGGTGTGCCCGCCAAACCAGTGCGCAAGCGTTTCGATGATCAGACCATCGCAGGGTTGCAAGCGTTGCGCTGGTGGGACTGGCCGCAAGACATTTTGCGCGCGCGCATGGGCGATTTTCGCAAACTTGGTGCGGCCGCATTTGTCGAAAAGTATACAAACTTGTGATTTGTTCGGTATCGAAACAATTCATAATTTTGTTACGCAGTTGACCAATCTTCGCAACGGCCACTGGTTAGGTTCCTCTCAGATATTATAGAGGATACCTGCTATGACCCCCAGCATTCATGTCACCAATTTGAACAAGACCTTCAAGGGCACCAAGGCGCTTGATGCAATTAACTTCACCGCTCACGGCGGTGAAATGGTGGCGCTGATCGGCGCATCCGGTTCGGGCAAGTCAACCCTGATCCGTCACATCGCCGGATTGATGGCGGGGGACAAAAGTGCCGACAACGGCACGATCGAAGTGTTTGGTTCGACCATTCAAGACAAAGGCCGCATCGCACGTAACGTGCGCAACCAACGCCAGCACATCAGCGTGATTTTCCAACAGTTCAACTTGGTCAGCCGCATGACGGTTTTGACCAACGTGTTGTTGGGTAAGTTGGGCTCGATCCCCAACTGGCGCGGAACGTTGGGCGCGTTTACTAAAGCGGAAAAGCTCGATGCGATGAACGCGCTGGATCGTGTCGGCATGGCCAAGTACGCCACTCAGCGTGCTTCGACCCTGTCCGGTGGTCAACAGCAGCGCGTCGCCATCGCCCGTGCTTTGTTGCAAAATTCTGAAATCATCCTTGCTGACGAACCGATTGCATCGCTGGATCCGGAATCATCGCGCAAAGTGATGGAATCGTTGGCGCGCATTCATAAAGAAGACGGCAAGACGGTGATCGTGTCCCTGCATCAGGTCGACTACGCATTGAAATATTGTCCGCGCACGCTGGCGCTCAAAGACGGCAAAAAGCATTACGACGGTGCATCGCGCGACCTGTCGATCGATTTTTTGCGCAACCTGTATGGATCAAGTTCTCTGGACATGCACATTCCGGGGCCGCTTGAGGTGACCGACGAGCCGCCCATCGTGGTTGCCCCCGATACCATCGCAACACCTTCACAGACACCGGGTTTTGGCACGAGCGCCGAACCCGTCATGGGAACGGCCTAAAGGCCGCCATTCAAGGACCGGGGTAAGCCCGACCTTTTCAACATATCTAGGAGCTACATTCGATGATGAAGAAAACCCTGTTGGCCGTTACGGCCGCAGCACTGATGGTGGCTGGCGCCGCCAAAGCTGATTACAAGCCGTTGGACAAAGATCCCGAAGTCATCAACTTCGGCATCATTGCCACCGAATCCACATCCAACCTGAAAGCCCAGTGGCTGCCGTTGTTGGCCGACATGGAAAAAGCCATCGGCATGCCGGTCAAAGCGTTCTTCGCACCCGATTACGCTGGTGTCATCGAAGGCATGCGTTTCGGCAAAGTGCACGTTGCGTGGTTCGGCAACAAATCCGGCATGGAAGCTGTTGACCGTTCCGGCGGTGAAGTGTTCGTTCAGACCTCTAAGGCTGACGGTTCGCAGGGCTACTACAGCCACATCATCACCAACGTGAAAAACACCCACATCAATAAGCTCGAAGACATCTTCAAGTGCGACAAGTCCTTGAACTTCGGCATCGGCGATCCGAACTCCACCTCGGGCTTCTTGGTTCCGTCGTACTATGTCTTCGCACAAAACAACGTCGATGCGAAAAAATGCTTCAAGACCGTTCGTAACGCTAACCACGAAACCAACCTGATGGCCACCGCCAACAACCAGGTTGATGTTGCCGCGAACAACTCCGAACAGATCGGTCGCACCAAGCTCAAGAACGCCAAAGCCGCGGCCAAGATCAAAGTGATCTGGACGTCGCCGCTGATCCCGTCCGATCCGATGGTTTACCGCAAAGACATGTCCAAAGAACTGAAGTCCAAAATCAAAGGCTTTTTCCTCGGCTACGGTCGTATCGGTGACACCGCACACGCCACCGAAGTTCTCCGTGGCATCAGCGACGGCCAAGGTTACTTCATGGAAAGCAACAACACCCAACTGTACCCGATCCGTCAGCTGGCATTGTTTAAAAACAAGCTGAAAATCGAAAAAAGCGAAGCTCTGTCCGCTGCTGAAAAAGCCGACAAAGTTGCCGCCATCGATGGCCAACTTGCCGAACTCGACGTTCTGGTCAAACACCAGTAACGACAAGGGAATGGACGCCGAGGATCAGCCTCGGCGTCCTTCTTTTTTATGTATTTATAAATTTGGAGAGCCCGCGATGACCGCTCATGCTGCCACCCCCACAAACATCACCGAACTGCCGCCGCGTGACTTAAAGCGGTCCGTCAGCAGCATGATTTTGTGGGGTGTTCTGTTCGCGCTGTTGGCTTTGTCGTGGGAAGGGGCCGATATGCGCCCCATGGCGCTGATCGAAGACGGCGCCAACATGGGTGAGTTTGCGGCGAGCTTTTTCCCGCCCGATTTCACCGAATGGAACATGTATGTCAGCGAAATGTGGATCACCGTGCAGATCGCCATTTGGGGCACGGCGTTGTCGGTTCTGACAGCCATTCCATTTGGTATTTTGTCGTCCGACAATATCGCACCGCTGTGGATTTCACAGCCGGTGCGCCGTTTGATGGACGCTGCGCGCGCGATCAATGAAATGGTCTTCGCCATGCTGTTTGTCGTAGCGGTAGGCTTGGGTCCGTTCGCCGGTGTATTGGCGCTGTGGATACACACCACCGGCATTCTCGCCAAACTGTTTTCCGAAGCGGTCGAAGCCATTGACCCACATCCGGTCGAAGGCGTGCGCTCTACCGGCGCCAACAATTTGCAAGAAGTCATCTACGGTGTGATCCCACAGGTTCTGCCGTTGTGGATTTCGTATTCACTGTACCGTTTCGAATCCAACGTGCGCTCCGCCACGGTGTTGGGCATCGTTGGCGCGGGCGGCATTGGCGCTTTGTTGTGGGAATACATCCGCGGCTTTTATTACGCTGAAACCGCTGCGGTGATGATCATCATCATCGTCTGCGTCACCATCCTCGACATGGCGTCGCAGCGTTTGCGCAAGATGGTGATGTAAACGCCAGTTCCCGACTTTGTTTGTCGGTGTCAAATAACGGTAACCCGTCCGTCACATACAAATCATTGCTGACGGGTAGGTTCGCGCTATGACAAATGATAAAGGATTTGGAGAGATGATGCTCTCACTGAGCGGTGGCCGGGTGCTGCTGGATGATGGAACTGTGCAAGAAACGTCGTTGCAATTCGAAGGCGGCCTGATCGGCGGTTTCGAGACCGGCGGCACACGTCATAAAGGCACATGGGATGTGCGCGGACACTTGGTGCTTCCGGCAATCGTCGATTTGCACGGCGATGCGTTCGAACGCCAAATCATGCCGCGCCCGGGCGTGAGCTTTCCCCTCGATCTGGCCTTGCAAGAGACCGATCGCCAAATGGCGTCCAACGGTATCGCCACGGCGTATCACGGTATCACGTACTCGTGGGAACCAGGTTTGCGCGGTCGCGAAACGGCTGTCCAATTGCTTGATGCGCTGGATCGTTTGCGTGATCGTTTGGTATGCGATACCCGCGTGCACTTGCGTTGGGAAACGTTCAACACACCGGGCGCAAATGACATTGCCGAATGGATGAACACCGGCCGCGTCGATCTGTTGGCATTTAATGACCATATGGATTTGATTCGTCGGTCACTGGCCAATCCGCAAAAACTCGCCAAGTACGCCGATCGGGCCGGCATGACGCCCGATGCGTTCATCGATCTCGTCGATGAAGTGGAGGCACGTAAAAATGACGTCCGCGCCAAAACCGAATGGTTGGCGATGCTGGCGGATAAGTTGGATATTCCATGTGCGTCGCATGACGACGATTCCATCGAAATGCGCGCCGGTTACGAAAAGCTCGGCGTGAAGATTTGTGAATTCCCGGTCAATGCCGACACCGCGCGTTACGCCATCGATAACGCCGATCCAGTCGTGATGGGTGCACCCAATGTGTTGCGCGGCGGCAGTCACTGCGACCGTTTGTGTGCGACCACGGCGGCCAGCGAAGGCCTGTGTTCGGTTTTGACCTCGGACTATTATTATCCGTCGCTGTTGCAAGCGCCGTTTAAACTGGCGCGCGACGGTGTGACTGATTTTGCTACCGCCTGGAACATGGTGTCGAAAAATCCAGCCAAAGCAGCGGGCTTAACGGATCGCGGCCAGATCAAACACGGTCAACGCGCAGACGTGTTGGTGGTGGATGATTCCATCCCCGGCTGCCCACGTGTGGTGGCGACGTTTGTGGCGGGCCAGCCGGTGCATATGATCGATGCCGGATATCGTATGTGTGCCTAAACGATGTTGCGGTGTGAGGCGATGTTAGGTGTCGAACATCATTTGCACGCGATCACCACAAAACTGGGTGCGCCCGTATTCCAGCGGCGTGCCATCGGGCGTGACGTTGATGCTTTCAGCCATCAACACCGGTCGGTTTGCGGGCTGAGCGAGCAGTTCGGCATCTTCACGATTGGGCAGGCGCGCCGTCACTTGTGTCGTTTTGCGCACGTAATCGGTGATGCCGAACGTCTTGAGCGCGGCGGAAATCGAACCGCTGTCGCGCACAGCCTGTTCAAGGCCGGGAAAGCGATTGGCGACGAAGTGATGATCGGCAAGGCTCAACGGGCGCGCGTCTGCGGTGCCGACGGTGCGAATGCACACGACTTTGACACCGCGCCGGATGCCCAAGGCTTTGGCGATTTTCGCGGTGCTGGCAAAGACATCCATGTCGATCACGTCGGCGTTGGGAACACGGCTTTGTGCACTGACGGCTTCGCTAAAGCGGGTGCGTTTTTTGACTGCGTAATCAAGGATCGCTTCGGGCACGTAAGTGCCATGACCTTGGCGCGCGGCAACCAAGCCGTCTTCGGTCAGCGATGCGATGGCGCGGCGCACCGTGTGGCGGTTGACCTCAAAGCGCGCGGCCAGCGTTTGTTCCGTGGGCAACATGTCGCCGGGACGAATTTCGCCGCTGAGGATGTCGGACTTGATCGCTTCGCGAATCTGTCGCCACAGCGCGACACCCCGGCCCCGTTCTATTTGGCTGGCGATTTGGCTAGAGCTCATGGTTTTGCTCACATCAAAAGTTGTTACAAAAAGTTCAACAAAGCCTCTTTGACGAGGCTTGAGAAGACGCGTAAATAGACTCAAAGACATATAGATGTCTAGACAAATTTAGGAGATGTTCATGTCGTCCGTCAAGTCCCAAAACGAAACAGGTTCACAAACGTCCGGTAAGGGGTTCTTTGATCAACATAAAGACCGTCAAGCCTGGATGGGGCTTTTGGCGCGCACTCCCAAAGCGACGTTGGAAGGGGCGTGGGCAACGTTGTCTGACAAGCCCGAATACGGAATTTTACGCGCACCCGAAACCGGCATGGTGATGGTGCGCGGTCGCGCCGGTGGAGAAGGCAGTCGCTTTAATCTTGGCGAAATGAGTGTGACGCGCTGTGTCGTGCGCACCACGGATGGCCGCATGGGGCAATCGTATGTCGCCGGACGCGATCATCGCCATGCAGAGCTGGCGGCGTTGTTCGACGCCATGTTGCAAGACCCCGACCTTCGCCCGTTGCTCAAACGCGACGTGCTTGATCCGGTGGAAAAAGACCTGCGTGAAAAGCGCGAACAAGATGCACGCAAAGTGGCCGCGACCAAGGTGGATTTCTTCACCATGGTGCGCGGCGACGATTGAGGGAGATAAGATCATGCAAGCCATTCCTGTAGCACCGATGGCGGGGTTCGAGGATCCCGTACACGGTAGCCAGAGCGTCTTTCGCGCGCTGCTCGATGCGATGTCTCATCCGGGCAAAATTATCACCATTGATGATGTCGAAGCTGCACCCGCACCGCTCAACATCGCGACGGCGGCGATTTGTCTGAGTTTGGTGGATTTCGAAACGCCGCTGTGGGCCGATGCCGACATCGCGTCCAGCGGCGAAGCGATGAACTATCTGCGCTTTCATTGCGGCTGCCCCGTGACCCAAGATCCAAGCGAAGCCCGCACAAGCCTGTTCGCCGATGTGTCTGAGCTGACCTCGTTCGAGCGCTTCAATGTCGGCAGCGATGAACGCCCGGACCTGTCGACCACGGTGATCGTGCAAGTCAATGGCCTGTCCAATGACGATCAAGGCAAAACGCTGAGTGGTCCCGGTATCAAAGGTACACGTACGCTGAGCGTCGATGGTGCGACGGATGGTTTTTGGCAAGCGGTGCGCGCCAACACCAACCTGTTCCCACGCGGCATCGATTTGATTTTAACGGCGGGGGAGCACGTCGTGTGCTTGCCACGCACCACCAAGGTGGAGGACTGATCTATGTACGTAGCCGTAAAGGGTGGCGAAAAAGCCATTGAGAACGCCCATGACTTGCTTGGTGAAGAGCGCCGTGGCGACACCTCGGTCCCCGAGCTGAGCATCGCGCAGATCAAATCGCAGATGACCTTGGCGGTTGACCGGGTGATGACCGAAGGATCTTTGTACGATCGCGACTTGGCGGCCTTAGCCATCAAGCAAGCGCGCGGCGATTTGGTCGAAGCGATTTTCTTGCTGCGTGCCTTTCGCACCACCTTGCCACGTTTCGCGACGTCGGAGCCTATCGATACCGGCGCGATGCATGCGCGGCGGCGTATTTCCGCGACTTATAAAGATCTTCCGGGCGGTCAAGTGCTCGGCCCGACGTTCGATTACACCCATCGTTTGTTGGACTTTTCGTTGATGAACGAAGGCAATGAAACGGCCGCGGCTGAAGACAAAAGTTATGAGCCGGGTGAACCGATGCCGCGTGTGACCTCGTTCCTCAACCACGAAGGCTTGATCGAACAAGAACTGCCCGACGACGAGGGTGCGGATGTCGCCGATCTGACCCGCAGCCCATTGGACTTTCCCGCCGGGCGCGATGCGCGGTTGCAAAACCTGGCGCGTGGCGATGAAGGATTTTTGCTGGCGCTGGGCTATTCAACCCAGCGCGGGTACGGCAACAATCACCCGTTCGCCGGTGAAATTCGTATGGGCGAAGTCGAGGTTGAAATCGTCCCCGAAGACCTCGGCTTTTCCGTGGTGATCGGTGAAATCACCGTGACCGAATGCGAACTGGTCAATCAGTTTAAAGGCTCCGCGACCGAGCCGCCGCAATTTACGCGCGGCTATGGCCTGACCTTTGGGCACGGCGAACGCAAGGCGATGGCGATGGCGTTGGTGGATCGTGCCATGCGCTGTCATGAGCTGGGCGAAGAAGTCGCGGGCCCGGCCCAAGATGAAGAGTTCGTGCTTTACCATTCCGACAACGTCGAAGCGTCCGGCTTTGTGCAGCACTTGAAATTGCCACACTACGTCGATTTTCAAGGCGAGTTGGAAATGGTCCGCAACTTGCGCGCCGAACAAGAACACATGCTCAAGGCGGGGGAATGATCATGAGCCAAGCACAAACATCCGGCCAAACCCTGACCGGTTACAACTTCGCGTATTTGGACGAGCAAACCAAACGCATGATCCGCCGCGCGATCTTGAAAGCTGTGGCGGTGCCGGGCTATCAAGTGCCGTTTGGATCGCGCGAAATGCCGCTGCCCTACGGTTGGGGAACCGGCGGCATTCAAGTCACCGCTGGCGTGATCGGCGCGGATGATACTTTAAAAGTTATCGACCAAGGTGCCGATGACACCACCAATGCCGTTTCGATCCGTCGTTTCTTCGCCCGCACCACCGGGGTGAGCACCACCGAGCGCACGGACGAAGCCACCATCATTCAGACCCGTCACCGCATCCCCGAAAATCCGCTAAGCGAAGGTCAGATCCTGGTCTATCAGGTGCCGATCCCCGAACCGTTGCGCTGGTTGGAAGCGCGCGAAACCGAAACCCGCAAGATGCATGCGTTGGAAGAATACGGCGTGATGCACGTCAAGCTGTACGAAGACATCGCGCGCTTTGGCCGCATCGCGACGTCGTACGATTATCCGGTGTTGGTCAATGATCGCTACATGATGGCGCCGTCGCCGATCCCCAAATTCGACAACCCCAAAATGGACGACATGCCGGCATTGCAGTTGTTCGGCGCGGGCCGCGAAAAGCGCATCTATGCGATCCCGCCTTACACCAAGGTCAAAAGCCTGGACTTCGACGATCATCCGTTTGAAATCCAAAGCTGGGATGACAGCTGCGCACTATGCGGGGCACAAGACAGCTATCTGGATGAGGTTGTCATGGATGACCAAGGCGGACGCATGTTTGTGTGTTCCGATACCGATTATTGCCAAGAGCGGCGCGACCAGGGGCACATCGGCTCCATGGGCACACCTGTGGCTGCGGAGTAAATCAGCATGAATGAAACAACACCCCTTCTCAGCGTTCAAAGTTTGGGCAAAGATTACGGCGGACACATCGGTTGCACTGACGTGTCGTTCGATTTGTGGCCCGGCGAAGTTCTGGGCATCGTCGGCGAGTCCGGTTCGGGCAAGACCACCTTGTTGAACTGTCTGTCGGCGCAGCACGAATTGAGCCGTGGCAAGGTTATCTACGACACCCGCGTCGATGGTCCAAAAAGCATTTTTGATATGTCGGAATCCGAACGGCGCTTGTTGATGCGCACCGATTGGGGACTGGTGCGCCAGAACCCACGGGATGGTTTACGCCTGGGCGTCAGTGCCGGGGCCAATGTCGGCGAACGCCTGATGGCGGTCGGCGCGCGCCATTACGGTGACATTCGCGGTGTGGCGTCCGAATGGCTGGAAAAAGTCGAGATTGACACCGGACGTATCGACGACCGACCGACCACCTTTTCCGGCGGCATGCAGCAACGTCTGCAAATTGCGAGCAACTTGGTGACCAACCCGCGATTGGTGTTCATGGATGAGCCGACCGGCGGCTTGGACGTTTCGGTCCAGGCACGCCTGTTGGATTTGCTGCGCGGTCTGGTGACCCGCTTGGGCCTCAGCGCCATCGTCGTCACCCACGATTTGGCGGTGGCGCGCTTGTTGGCGCATCGCTTGATGGTGATGAAAAATGGCCGGGTGGTCGAACAAGGCCTTACCGATCAAGTGTTGGACGATCCGCAACACGCTTATACCCAGCTTCTCGTTTCATCCATTTTGCAGCCGTAAGGAGGATCAGATGAATTCCGCGACACCTATGATCATCGCCGAACAGCTCGGCAAAACGTTTGTGCTGCACAATCAAGGCAGCCAAGAAATCCCCGTGTTTCACGGCCTCGACCTCACCGTCACCACAGGCGAATGCGTGGTCTTGCACGGCCCTTCGGGTGCCGGCAAGTCGACGTTGATGCGCGCGCTTTATGGCAATTATCTGGTCAACGCAGGTTCTATTCGCGTCAACCACAATGATGAGTGGGTGGACATGAGCCGTGCCGCGCCGCAAAAGATTCTCGCCGTGCGCAAAAGCACCATGGGATATGTGTCGCAGTTCTTGCGCGCCATCCCCCGCGTCAGCGCGCTCGACATCGTGGCTGAGCCGCTGGTGGTGTTGGGTGAGGACGAAGCCAAAGCCCGCGAACGGAGCGGTGAATTGCTGAGCCGCTTGCGCGTTCCGGAAAGCCTATGGAGCTTGGCGCCCGCGACGTTTTCGGGCGGCGAGCAGCAGCGCGTCAACATCGCGCGCGGCTTCATCGCCGATTTCCCGGTGCTGTTGCTGGATGAACCGACCGCATCGTTGGATGCCAAAAACCGCCAAACCGTTACCGACATGATCAGCGAAGCCACCCAACGTGGTGCGGCCATTGTCGGCATCTTTCACGATGAAGACGTACGGAATTCCGTCGGAACCCGAATGTTTGACATCAAACCTGTAAAGGAAGCGGCATGAGCCCCTTGATCCTCACCAACGCCCGCATTGTGACACGTGACGAAGTGGTGCTCGGCACCGTCGAAGTCGAACACGGTCGTATCGTTTCCGTGGACCGGGGCAATACCTCGGTGCCCGGCGCTCAAGATATGGACGGCGATTACCTGATCCCCGGCTTGATCGAGCTGCACACCGACAACATGGAAAAAAGCTTCACCCCGCGCCCCGGCGTGCGCTGGCCGTCGGTCCCCGCCGCCGTCGCCCACGACGTGCAAGTGGTCGGCGCGGGCATCACCACGGTGTTCGATGCCTTGGCGGTGGGCGACGTGATGCAAAGCTCATCGCGCATCACGCAACTCAAAGACATGTCGGAAACGGTGACCAAGGCCAAGAAGCAAGGCTTGCTGCGCGCCGATCACTATTTGCACATGCGTTGCGAAATGAGCTTTAAATCGGTGGTCGAGCTGTTCGCCCCGTTTGTCGAAAATCCGCTGGTGCGTTTGGTGTCGTTGATGGATCATGCACCGGGTCAGCGTCAGTTCACCAACATCGATAAGTACCGTGAATACTATCAGGGCAAGTATCACTTTTCCGACGCGAAGATGGATGCCTTCATCGAAGACCACATGAAAACGTCCGAAGCGTTCAGCGCCAAGCACCGCACCACCATCGTCGACATGTGCCGCGGCCACGCTTTGCCGATGGCCAGCCACGACGATGCGACCGCCGCGCACGTCGATGAAGCATCCAGCGATGGGGTGAGCATTTCGGAATTTCCCACCACCGAAGAAGCCGCCAAGGCTGCACGCGACAAAGGTTTGCATGTGTTGATGGGTGCGCCCAACATGGTGCGCGGGCAATCGCATTCGGGTAATATCTCTGCGCGCGAATTGGCTGCCCAAGGGGCGATGGATATTTTGTCGTCGGATTATTTCCCCGGTTCGATCTTGCAAGGCGTGTTCACCATGCATCAAAACATCGAAGGCATCTCATTGCCCCAGGCCGTCGCCACCGCGACCATCAATCCCGCAGACGCCGCGGGCATGACGGATCGCGGCGAAATAAAGCCGGGCAAGCGTGCCGATCTGGTGCGCGTGCGAGTTTGTGAGGACATGCCGGTGGTCACCGAAGTGTGGGGCGCGGGCGCGCGGATTTACTGATCGGGCCGGGAGCTTAAGTCATGTCGAAGAAACGCTACGCCATCTACTTCAGCCCTGAGCCGGAAAGCGACTTGTGGCTATTTGGTTCGCGCTGGTTGGGCCGCGACAGTGCCACGGGTGATGAGATCAAGCGCTTGGCGGTGAACGCCATCAAGCCAAAACGACAGCGCGAAATCACCGCCACGGCGGCCAAGTATGGATTTCACGCAACCATCAAGCCGCCGTTTAGATTGTCCAAAGGGCACGACCGCGAGATGCTCGACGAGGCGCTGGAAGCGTTCGCCGCCGCGCATGGTCCGGTGAAATTGTCGGCGCTCGAATTGACTGAGTTGGACGGCTTCATCGCGCTGCGGCCAACGCAGACCAGCGCCGCGCTTGATCAACTGGCCGCCGATTGCGTGCGTGAATTAGATCATTTTCGCAAACCACCGTCAAAGGCGGAACTGGCCAAACGGGGCGCGGCCGATCTCAGCGATGCGCAACGCAAGATGCTGAAAAAGTGGGGCTATCCATATGTGATGGATGAGTACCGCTTTCACATGACGTTGACGGAGCGTTTGGAAAAGCCGGAACGCAAAGCGGTTCTGGGCGATCTTCGAGAACTCGGCAAAGACATCGTCGGTAAGCCGGTGCACATTGATGTGCTCACCTTGATGCAGCAAAAAAGCGTCGATGATCCGTTCGAAGTGGTGAAGTGCTATCCGCTCATTTCGATGGCGAAGGCGCAATGGCCGCGACAAAAGACGCGATAGACTCATCAAGCGCTGTGCCATTGTCGATCATCACAACGTCGTCGCCGGTGATCAGGTATTCCTTGGCGCGCTGCACCCGGCGTTTGATGTCCGAAGCGCTTTCGCGACCGCGCGCTTTCAAACGCTCGGCAAGAATATTTTCGTCGACGGTGATGTAGAGCACCTTGACGGGGGTTAAGCGCGCGCGCGCCTCGTCGACAACGGTGCGCGACACGTTGACGATCACGTGGCGTCCGCGTTCCAAGTGCTGTGCGACAGCCTTGGGCACGCCGTAACGCAAATTGTGCGCGCGCCATTCCAGCAGCATGTCGCCGCGTTCCAGCATGGTGGTGAAAAGGTCGTCGGCCAGTGGGATGTGATCTTCGCCACCGGCATTTGCGGGGCGTGTGATGTAGCGCCGCGGAAAGACGTAGTGCTCATCGCCCATCAATCCGGCCTTGGCACCATCGATCAAGCTGTCTTTACCCGCCCCGCTGGGGCCGACCACCAAAAACAGGGTGCCGCGTTCTGAGGGGGCGGGGGCTGGTGGTGCCACGGGGGCGAAATTTGGCTCATCGGTGGACATGGCGGCTCCCCCTCCCCATCATGCGCGGCGAGGGTTTGTTTCTGTGGTGTGGCGAAGTGTAGCATCGAGCATTCTAGATCGTACTAAATCCAACCCCGGTTCGTCGAGAAAACGATGCCGAAAAAGGAAACAAGCGCAGTGCATATAGCGTGCATGCAACAAAAACATGACCGCGATGTAACGGTTTTATGATGGTGAAAATAAGCCCCGGAAAATAAGCTCCAAAAAATGAGGCCTAGAGACTTTTGTCGATGATGGATTTTAAGGTGTCCGGTGCGCCCTTTAAAAAGGTGCGCACGTCATTTTCAATGGCAGCCGTTGAGTTTTCGATCATCGGCTGGTTGTAAACGAAATGACGAATGGCGCGGTAAAAGAACATGCCGTGCAGCGACCAAAAAAGTTCAACCTCTTCGTCCGAGATGGGGGCTTGGGCAGGGTCTGGCAGATCGAATTCGTGACGCACTTCCGCGCACAGCGGCTCCAACAGTTTTGTACGCACAAGGGCGAGGTAGCGCTCATTGATGTTGGCGCCCTTGAGCCCTGAAAAAACGAAAATTCGTACCCAATTGTAATCGTAAATGGCGTTGGCGTATTCCCGGTAAAAACGGATCATGCGCGCCACAAGCGGTTGCTCCCGGTCCGCGATCAGGGTTTCCCAATTGGAATTCCAGCGGCTGACAAAGACTTCTTGATAGACCCGCTCGATCAGGCTGTCTTTGCTGGGGAAATAGCGATACAGCAACGGCTGGGTGATGCCGATGCGATCAGCAAGATCGCGGGTTTTGCCTTCCAGACCATGTTCGGCAAAGAAATTGATGGCTTCTTCGACAATGTGGGCTTCACGCGCGCCACGTTCCATGCGCTTGCGGGGGCGCTGCGCCGCGTCTGTGTTGGGGGGTGATTTTGACATGTGCCCGTTGTGTTTGCCCGTATGGTCAACCTAAAATTCGAAAGACCTATAATGGCGCAAAATGAAGCGGTTATATACCCCCTGATCTGAGTGTACATTTTGTGCATTTGAAATGCTTAAACCCGCATGGGGCAATCGGTTTTTATGCTTTCACTCGGCTGCGGTCGATATGGCGTCTGCCTGAGAAGCCTTATCGTGGGCAAAGTTATGCCAACGCAAAATATCCAGATTGCCGTCTTGGTCTTCGACCAATGCCGAACAACTTTCCACCCAGTCGCCGTCATTGCAATACAGGACGTCGCCGATCTGGCGGGTTTCGGGATGATGAATATGCCCGCACACGATCCCGTCCAGCCCGCGCCGCGCGACCATGCCGGCGACCGCTTCTTCGTAATCGGCGATGAACTTGACCGCGTTTTTGACCTTGTATTTCAGGTATGCCGATAGCGACCAGTAAGGAAAGCCCAGCCGCGTGCGCACCCGGTTGAGCCATTGGTTGAGCACCAGCGTAAACATGTACGCGCCGTCGCCGATCACCGCCAGCCACTTGGCGTAACGTACGATGGCGTCGAACTCATCGCCATGGGTGACCAGCATGCGTCGTCCGTCGGCGGTTTCGTGAATGACTTCGCGCTCAACCTCGACGCCGCCGAAATGCAGACCGATGTATTGGCGGGCGAATTCGTCATGATTGCCGGGCACAAAAACGACCCGCGTGCCTTTGCGCGCCTTGCGGAGAATTTTTTGCACCACATCGTTATGTGCTTGCGGCCAGTACCACGATCGTTTCAACCGCCAACCGTCGATGATGTCACCCACCAGATAAAGGGTGTCGCATTCGACGGTGCGCAAAAAATCGAGCAGCATGTCCGCTTGGCAGCCAAGCGAGCCCAGGTGCAAGTCCGAAATCCAAACGGTGCGATAGTGGCGTTTAAAATGCAGTGCGTTCATGGCGGCGATCATCTTTGCAGATCGAAAGTGAGACCTTGGGCTGCATAAAACACGCGCCAGTTTACAGTTAGATGTCAGGTCACGGTTGTCAGCAAAGTTTCATGCCCCTGCCATGCCAAGATTACCGCAGTGTCTTGCAAACATCACAAAGTGTGTTTTTTTGCGCTTTGGGGGCGAAAATTTGATCCACTTGCCTTAAAGTCTGTGCCGAGGAGGGGGCCTTTGGGGAAAGGCTCAACACGATATGAGCAACGATTCGCGCCAACGCGGCGCTGGGAAAGCTGCATCAAAACCCATAACCCGCAGGCGCATGATAAAGCGCCTTGCAGGCCTGACGGCGTGCGCGACAACGGCTGTGGCGACAGGGCCGACACTGTTCAACATTGCCCACGCGGCCTCTTCGGCTATTCGCATTGGTTTTCCCGTGCCGCTCAGCGGGCCGTACAGTTGGGAAGCGAACGAACAGGTGCGGTGTGCGCAGATCGCCGTCGATCAGTTCAACGCGGCGGGTGGTCTGGAAGGGCGCATGGCGCAATTGTTGGTGCGTGACGATCGCTTGCGCCCTGCCGAAGCGGCGATGCGCACGTTGGAACTGATCGAAGACGAACAGGCCCATTTCATTTGCGGCGCGTTGTCGGCATCGGTGCAGTTGTCGGTGAACGCGGTGGCGCGGGCCCGCGAAACCATTTACATGTCGATCTCGCAATCGGATGCGATCAACGAGTCCAAGGATTATTCGCGCTACACCTTTCATGAAGCCTTGAATCCGCATATGACGGCGGGCGCGGTGGGGCGTTATGTGTTCCCGCGTGTGGGCAAGCGGGTGGCATTTTTGGTCGCCGATTACGCTTATGGATATGAAATGATGCGCGGCTTCAAACGCGCTGGGGAGGCATTGGGTATCGAGGTGGTGGCCGAGGTCACCCATCCGATCGCGGTGCAAGACTTCTCGCCATTTTTGCCGAGCATTCGCGACGCCAAGCCCGATGTGTTGTGTTTGTGTAATTTCGGCAATGACCAAATGCATGCCATCCAACAGGCCGCCGACTTAGGTCTAAAAAATGATATGCAGTTGGCGGCCCCGGTGTTGCTGTTCAACCAGCGTGTCCACGGCGACGTTGCGGCGTACGCCGGGGTGATTGGCGGGGCCAATTATTATTGGACGCTGGAAGGTGAATTTGGCTCCGCAAAACTGTTCAACGACGCTTACCGCGAACGCTTTGAAGGCCGGGTGCCGTCCGATTACGGTGCCTACGGATATGCTGGTGTACGCGCTTTGTTGGACGGTGTGCTCACAGCTGGGAGCATCGAGACCGATGCGGTGATCGCGGCACTTGAAACCAGTCAAACCGATCGCTGCAAAGGTCCACAATATTTCCGCGCTTGCGATCATCAATCAGTGCAGTCGGTGCTGGTGGTGCAGTCCAAAGCCGCAGACCGGATGAGCCACGCGTTGGATTTGTTCGACACGCTGGCCACGGAACAGGCTTCCGAAGATCACTTGCGCTCGTGTGTGGAACTCGGCCACCTGTAAAACGCTTGAGCAAACCAAACGCAAAACGGCCCCGACATTGTCGGGGCCGTTTGCTTGCGTGGGAGGAACGCAAGCGGAAAGCTAAGTCAGAGGAGGTAGGGGCAACTTAGCCATCAAATTCGTCATGCGCCGCGTCGTATTCGGCGTGGTTACGGCGGTTGGCCAATTCAGCCGGGGTTTTGATGTGGCGCTTGGGCTGAATGAAAATGCCTTTTTCCGCCATCACTTCATAGTACGCGTGGTTGACTTTGCGCGGGCCGGTTTTGCGTTTGGTTTTGCCGGGCATCTGGGTGATGTTGCCGAGGCTCGCTTGGGTTTCGTATTCGGCATATGTGTCTGCTGCAATAGCTTGGCTGCTGACGGTGGTCATAACGGCCAGGGTTGCGCCGACGATGATGCGGTTCATGGTTTTGGTCGAAACTTTGATGGTGTTGCTCATGGTTCGGGTTCCTTGCATTTTTTTGTTCGGGTTCGGTTGTGATGCTTATAACGTCATTTGTTTGGTTGCCCTGTGATGGGCGTCACGTCTGTCGTGCATGTTTGTTTTTGTCTTCTATAGCGACAACGTGAACGCACGAAAAAACATCCATGACACTTTTATGACACTCACAATCAGTTGAATTTAAACAAAAATTTTTCAATTATTTTTTTCGTTCACACCAAAAAAGTTTACGCATGCACGAATTGACGAGCATCTCGTTACAAAAAAGAGATGTGTAAGACTTTTAACTTTCACGCGAACGTCATGTGCGTGTGGCGTTTCGCATTTAGGCAAGGGGCTTCGTTATCTTTATGATTTGGGGTGAACAATGTTCCGTAAATTTTTCGCAGCCGTTTTTGTCGCAGCTGCATTTTTAGGCTTCCAGGCGGGCACGGCCGAAGCCAAAACCATCAAACTGGCGGTTACCGATCTGGTCGGCATGGAAGAACTTCAACGCGAGTTCGGTGCCTTCACCAAGGTGCTGTCCGATGCCACCGGTCACGACATCGAATTCTTGCCGGTGACCAACCGCACCGCGGCGGTTGAAGCGCTGCGCTTTAAGAAAGTCGACTTCGTGCTCACCGGTCCGGCGGAATACGTGGTGATCAAAAAACGCACCAACGCCAACATCGTGGTGGGCTTTTCGCGTCCCGATTATTTCGCTGTTTTGATCAGCCGCGCCGACAGCCCTTACACCTTGGCCAAACATCTCAAAGGTCAAAAGGTCGCCATGGGTTCGGTGGGTTCGACCTCCAAGCACCTTGGTCCAATTCAAGCGATGGCCGACGGCGGTCTCAATCCGTTGAACGACGTTAAAGTCATCCACACCAAAATGCCGGTGGCTTGGGAAGCGCTCAAGCGTGGCGATGTCGCCGCTGTGGGCATGAACCACTTGAAGTTCATGAAGTACCGTAAAAAAGAAATGGAAAAAAGCGGCATGCAACCGGGCGCGTTTCGCGTCATCGGTCGCGGCCCCGATCTGCCCAATGATGTGTTGATGGCAGGCACGCACGTTGACGGCGATGTCGTCGAAACCATGCGCAAGGCGTTCGTCGAAAAATCGGATGAGTTGATCAAGGCGATTTTGCTCGGCGAAGACAATTCGAAATACAAGGGCATGGCGTTCTTGGACACCATCACAGACAAAGATTACAACTACGTCCGCGCCATGTACGCGACCGCCGGTTATCCGGAATATTCCGACTTCATCGGTGATTGATGTGGTCATGGAAGCTCTAGCAAGAGAACTTCCCGCAGAGCACTGTGACAAAGGGGAGAGTGTGGGCGATGTCGCCCGCCTCTCCCCGGTGTCGGTTTCCAGTGCGCTGCGGGTGAGCGGTCTCAGCAAAACCTATAGCGACGGCGCGGTCGAAGTGTTTCGCGATGTCTCGTTCAGCGTTCCGAACGGTCAAGCGGTGGCGTTGATCGGCGCCAACGGCACCGGCAAAAGCACTTTGCTGCGCTGTTGTTTGCGCCTGATCGAACCCGATTGCGGCGATATCACCATCAACGGCCAAGACCTCAGCCGTCAAAGCGGGCGCGCACTGCGTAAAAGCCGCGCGCGGGTCGGTTTCGTTTTTCAAAAACACAATCTCGCGCCGCGACTGTCGGTGCTGAGCAACGTCTGTCACGGCGGTCTCGCCCAAGGACGCGGCCTGCGCGCCTGGTCGCACCGCATCGCGGGCAAACGCGAACGTGAACATGCTTTGCAGTGTTTGGACCAAGTGGGTCTCGCCGATTTGGCGGCGCGACGCGCGGATCATTTGTCGGGCGGTCAATCGCAACGGGTCGCCATTGCGCGGGCGCTGATGCAAAAACCGGATGTGCTGTTCGCCGATGAACCGGTGGCCAGTTTGGACCCACAAGCGGGCGAAGACATCATGGATCTGTTTCGCCGCCTGAACCGTGAGCACGGCCTGACGTTTGTGTTCGTTTCCCACCAGTTGGACCATGCGTTGGCGTATTCCGATCGCATCTTGGGGCTCAAGGACAAAGCCCTGGTCTTGGACGCACCGTCCTCACAACACAGTGTTTCGAGTTTGCGGGGCCTTTATGACTGAGCGCTCTTCATCATCGGCGGCGACGCTGCCGATCCGCTTTGAAGCCCCAAGCCCGGTACGCGCCGGGGCATTTGCGTTGTTTTTAGGCTTTTTCCTGTGGTCGCTCGCCGGTGCGGGTATTTCCATTCCCGATTTGATATCCGGCATTCCCAACATGGGGGTGATCGCATCGGAAATGATGCCGCCAGCCACAGATCGATTTTCACCGATGTTGATGTCGGTGCTGGTGACGTTTCAGATGGCTTTGGTGGGCACCGTTGTTGGGGTCTTGATCAGTGTGCCGTTGGCGGTGTTAGCGGCGCGCAACTTGACGCCACACCCCGCCGTCTATGTCGCAGTGCGCGGCGTGGTGAGCTTTCTGCGCACGGTGCCGGATCTCGCCTGGGCCCTGTTTTTTGTCGCGTCCGTTGGATTAGGCCCGTTTGCGGGCACATTGACGTTGATTGTCGACACCATCGGATTTTGCGCGCGCTTTTTCGCCGAAAACATGGAAGAGGTCGATCCCGGTCCGGGTGAAGCCTTGTCCGCCATGGGCGCCAGCCGCCTTGACATTGTGGTGTGTGGCGTTCTGCCCGGGGCATTGCCGGCGATCATCAACACATCGCTGTTTGCGCTTGAAAAGGCGGTTCGCTCCTCGGTGGTGCTCGGCTTGGTCGGCGCAGGCGGCATTGGTGCGGAATTGGCGGTGTCGATGGAAATGTTCCGTTACGACCAGGCGGCGATGATCGTGTTGATGATCTTCGTTTTGGTCTTAGCCGTGGAACGGTTCAGCTCGATGGCGCGCGCACGGTTTATTTCCGGCGAAGAAAGCTGATGCAGCCTCATTGAAGCGAAACCCGTTTAGAATACGTTAGCATTCGTCGTTCCATAATGATTCTGTGCGATTCGCATTCTGCGCTCGTGTGCCTAAAGGCATGGAATTTATGGAAGAACAAGGGCTTAGACACTATTCCGTATTGGTCGCCGACGATAGTGCATCGTCGCGCATGTTGCTTGCGACCACGTTGCATGACATTGGGGTTGGTGTGGTCAACACGGTGCCCAATGGCGTGGCGGCGATGGAACACCTGCGCCACAGCGCCGTCAGCTCGATAACCGGCCCAACCCCGCCGGTGGATTTGCTGATCACCGAATGGGATATGGAGCCCGTCGGCGGCATGATGCTGATCAATTGGCTGCGTCGCCACCAGGATTCTCCCGATCGTTTCACCCGCACCATGATCATGAGTGGTGAGTTGGACGCGGAAAAGGTCGAACGCGCGCGCAACGCTGGGGTCAACGCGGTGTTCGCCAAACCTTTTTCGATCAATGCGTTGCGCAAGCACATCACCACGGTGCTGTTCAACAACCCGCCGTTTTTTAAATCCCACAGCTACTTCGGCCCCGATCGCCGTCGTCACACGCCAGAGATCGTTTTGGAAGAACGCAGGCGCGTGCAAAAACCTTACGGCGAGGTGCTGGGCGTCGGCAAAGACCCCGATGTCGGCTGTTTCGATCTGCCCCATTATATGAGCGAGATCGCCTTGGGCCGCACGCGCGAGGGCATCGATTTCGCCGAACGCCATTCAGCGCACCAGATGCTCCAACCTTACAGTGAAGATTATGTCGATTGGGTGCGCGGCGATGTCGATGTGCTGCGCCTGGCGTTCCGCTTGGCCGATGAAAACCCCGATATGCGCACGCGCAATATGTCGCTGATGGGCAACTTGATCCACCGTTTGGAACGCGAAGGGGACCTGTTGGGTTATCCGTTGATTTCAGCGTTTTCACATACGCTCGCCAACGCCATCAAAACGGATGCGCAGTTGTGGCGGCAAACGGCTGAGATTTTCGATGCCGCGTTGAGCGGCCTGGACACCGTGGTGCGCCAAAACGTGCGCGGTGACGGCGGTGCAGTGGGCAAGGCGCTGAGCGATTCTCTCAGTCGCCTCAACAAAAAACTTCTGTTGCTGCGCCCGCTCAACGCGCACCGCCAAGGCATCGCGCGGTTCGGCTAATCGCTTGACCTCATCGCCGCTTTCCCCCATGTCATGGGTATGAGCGATTTAGCCAACAAGCCTCAAAACCTTACCACGGTCTATGTGTGCACCAACATGCGCATGGGTGGAAATTCGTGTGCCAACCAAAAATCCAAGACTGTACTCAAGGCCTTGCAGCTGCGCGCCGACGAACGGGTTTTGGCGGGCGGCCCGCTGGTGGCGGTACGCCCCAGTGTGTGCATGGGCTATTGCGAACAAGGCCCCAACGTCAAAATCATGGGCGGCGGTTTTTTTCACGAGGTGCGCATCGAAGACGTCGATAAGGTGCTCGACGCCGCTGAAAGTGTTGAGCGTGACTGAGACGCGCCCCCGCGTGGCGTCTCCGCCATTGCTTGAATAGGGCGCAATGCGCTAAAACCAGCACTGTTGAACCGTTTCCACTTTAAATCGGAGCCCATCTTCCATGGCGTCGTATCAATACATCTACGTGATGAAGAACCTGAGCAAGACCTTCCCCGGCGGGAAAGAGATTCTCAAAAACATCACGCTGTCCTTTTTGCCGGGCGTCAAAATCGGCGTCTTGGGTCACAACGGCGCGGGTAAATCGACGCTGCTGAAGATCATGGCGGGTCTCGACACCGACTATAACGGCGAAGCCTGGGCGGCGGACGGTGTGCGGGTTGGTTATCTGGAACAGGAACCGCAACTCAACGAAACCATGAACGTGGTTGAAAACGTCATGGACGGCCTGGGTGAAACCAAGGACCTGCTGGACCGGTTCAACGCCATTTCCATGAAGTTCGCCGAACCCATGGACGACGATGAAATGGCGGCGTTGCTGGAAGAGCAAGGCGAACTGCAAGAAAAGATCGACGCCTGCGATGGCTGGGAGCTGGAACGCACCATCGAAATCGCCATGGACGCGCTGCGCTGCCCGCCCGCCGATTGTGCGGTGGACAAGCTTTCGGGCGGTGAAAAACGCCGCATCGCGCTATGCCGTTTGTTGCTGCAAAAACCCGACATTTTGCTGCTTGATGAACCGACCAACCACTTGGACGCGGAATCGGTGGCGTGGCTGGAACGCCATCTGGAAGATTACAAAGGCACCGTGATGATCGTGACCCACGATCGCTACTTCCTCGACAACGTCACCGGGTGGATTTTGGAACTCGACCGCGGTCGCGGAATCCCTTACGAAGGCAACTATTCCAGCTGGTTGGAACAGCAAGAAAAGCGTCTTGCCCACGAAGAAAAAGAAGAAACCTCGCGCCAGCGCACCCTTAAACACGAACTGGAATGGATCAGGCAGTCGCCCAAGGCGCGCCAATCCAAATCCAAGGCGCGTATCGCGGCCTATGACGAGCTGTTGGCCAAGGACAAAGACAAGCGCATCGGCAGCGCTTCGATATCCATCCCCGCCGGGCCGCGTTTGGGCTCGTTGGTGATTGAAGCGGAAAACCTGCAAAAAGCGTTCGGCGATAAGCTGCTGATCGACGGTCTGAACTTCAAATTGCCGCCGGGCGGCATCGTCGGCATCGTCGGCGCCAACGGTGCGGGTAAAACCACGCTGTTTCGCATGATCACCGGTCAAGAACAGCCCGACGACGGCGCGCTGAAAATCGGCGATACCGTCAAGCTCGGCTACGTCGATCAATCGCGCGCCACTTTGGACGATAAAAAAGGCGTGTGGGAAGAAATTTCCGGCGGGCTCGACATCATCCAACTGGGCCAAAAAGAAGTCCAATCGCGCGCCTACGTGTCGTGGTTCAACTTCAAGGGCGGCGATCAGCAAAAGAAAGTCGGTCAACTGTCGGGCGGTGAGCGCAACCGCGTGCATCTCGCCAAGATGCTGCAAACCGGCGCGAACGTCATCTTGCTCGATGAACCGACCAACGATTTGGACGTCGATACGCTGCGCGGGCTCGAAGACGCGCTGCTCGACTTCGCCGGCTGCGCGGTGGTGATCTCGCACGATCGCTGGTTCTTGGATCGTATCGCCACCCACATCTTGGCGTTCGAAGGCAACTCCGAAGTGGTGTGGTTCGAAGGCAACTTCTTCGACTACGAAGAAGACAAAAAGAAACGCCTCGGCGACGAAGCGGTGGAACCCCACCGCATCCAGTACAAGCCGCTGACGCGTTAAACTTCAGTCGCACCTCAATAAAAAGCCCGCTTCAAATGAGGCGGGCTTTTTTGATGAAAATAACCGTCGTCCCCGCGCAGGCGGGGACCCATGGACCTATCCGTTCAGCATGCCGTAAAGATCGTTCCAATCCGGGTTTAGGGTCTGGATCAAGCGGACCTTCCAAGCCCGGTTCCATTTCTTCAGCCGCTTCTCACGCACGATGGCTGCTTCCATGGTGTCATGGGGCTCCATGTAAACCAGTTGGCGGAGGCGATGTTTTTTTGAGAACCCGTCAGCACAATCGTTTTTGTGCTCCCAAATGCGCCGCGCCAAATTGCTCGTTACACCGATATACAGCGTGCCGTAGCGTTTGTTGGTGAGGATGTAGACACAAGGCTGCTTCATGACCGTATCACAGATACCCATGGGCCCCCGCCTGCGCGGGGGCGACGGTGTTGGGGAGGTGTTATAATATGTGACACAACGATTCGGAGATGACTATGGCTGATCTTTCCTCATTGGCTGCTTCCTTTGGGATGTCGATTGAACTGGCAAAAGGCCTACTCAAGGTCAAAGAGATTGCCGATTCAGCCGAAGCCAAAATGGCAATTGCTGAGCTGACGTCAAAGCTGGCGGAATCCCAAGTGCAAATTGCGGATTTGAAGGTTGAACACCTCGCAAAAGATGAAGCCATTCGTGAGTTTGAAAAACGCCTTGCTGAGCGGCAATCACTAGTAAGATTCAAAGAGCTATATTTTGAGGTGGATGAGGGCGGTGAGCCTTTAGGTGATCCATATTGCCCAAGGTGCCATGAGGCAGATGGTAGATCGATACATCTCGTTTATCACGGCGATTATCGAGTAAAGTGTCCAGAATGTGAAAAAGATTATCCAAGAACGCCAGGGGTGAACCGTCCTATAAAAAGGCGGGCGGTAATTTCAAAAGGCCACTTAGGTAAGGGTGCGTGGTAAGGATTTGTCCTTAAAAAAAACCGTCGCTCCCGCGCAGGCGGGAGCCTAGCGCCCCATCCGTGGCTTCCCGCTTTCGCGGGAATGACGGGGCGGTGGAAAGTGACTTACCAAAACGGCTTAAAGTTAATCCCAAACGGTAAATTAACGTAACCTGGGATTTTGACGTTGTCGTCGCCGAAGTCGCCGTTTTTGGCGTCGATGTGACACGCGTCGCAGCGCGCTTTGGAACCGACGGCCTTGGACGTGAACACCGCCGGGTCGAGCTCGTCGTGTTTGCGCACGAAACGCGGCGTGGTGGTGACGGTCTTGGGCGGGTTAGCCAAATCGATCCCGGCGAAGAATTTCTGGGCGCGGCGATGATCGCTGACGTCGGACGCGTGGGCGGTGTGATAGGCCTCGATCTCGGCGCGCAGGGGCTCATCCAAGCTGGCGTCTTCGCCGAAGTGATTGGCGAGGTCGCCCATGATCGCGCGCCAGGTGGCGGCGGGCAGCATTTCCGGGCGGTACAGCACGTGGCAGTCGGAACATTCACGCACCACGTTGGCGTTGGTCACGGGGGGGAACACACCCCCGGCAAGAGCGGTTTGGCTGAACAGCGACAAGGCCGCGGCGCTCAGTGCGGCGCTCAAAAATGCGCTGCGCAAGGTGTGCTTCATTGGTTTGATCCCCATAGATTTGAATTCAGTGTCGCGATCTTAGAGCGGCACGTATGAACCCGCGCTGAATGCACGAAAAAGCCCGCCTCAACAAAGGCGGGCTTTTAAAATATGGGGATGTTCAGAACGTTTAGTTCTTGGTCGCCATCATTGGGTCTGGCGCATCCGGATCATCCATGGCGTCCATGGAATACATGTTCGGCATGCCATCTTCGTTTTCGCTCATCGACGGCAGGCCATTGTTCAGCGTGGTGCCGTTGCGAATCTCGTCGGCGCGCACTTGGCGATACAGGCTGCGCACGGCGGCGTAATAATCCAGCGAGGTGCGTTCTGTATCGTCGATGGCTTCCATGTTGCGGGCCCGGAAATCGATGGCCTCGGCGACAAAACGTTCGTTGGGGATGTATTCTTTGTCGGTGTTCTGGGCGTAGTGCCAGATCGGATCGGTCAGGGTGTCGACCACTTTACCCACCGCATCGCGCGGGTTGGAGGGCCCAAGGATCGGCAGCACCAGATATGGTCCGCCATCGATGCCCCAGGCCGCCAAAGTCTGACCGAAGTCTTCTTTATGGTCGGGATAGCCCATGTCCGTGGCCGGATCGCCAAAGCCCAAAATACCCACCGTTGAGTTGATGGCGAAACGCGACAAGGTGTTCATGGCGCGATCACTTTCGCCCTGCAACACGTCGTTGAGCAAAACCACCGGCGTTTTGAGGTTGTTGAGGAAATTGCTGACCATGTCTTGGATCGGCGGCGGCACAAAGCCACGATACAGCGTCGCGGCCGGGCGCAGGAACAGCGTATCCAAGCCGCGGTTCAATTCGAACATCGCGCGGTTGAACGGTTCCAAGGGATCGTTGATTTCGTTGTATTCCGCGACCGCTTCAGGATCGCTGGAATCGGGCATGCTGGCGCAGGCCGTGACCATGAAGCCCAACAAAAAGACGGCACTGATGCGCAACGTTTTGCGATGCAGGACACTGAGCATGCGGTCCCAAAAAGTGCGTTTCGTGTCGATCATCATACCGATCATCAGGGGCTCCGTCGTAGAAAACAGTCTGCGATATCAAGGTGATATCTGATGCAAACTGCCTTTCGTCTTTATACCAGCGTACGTCCGTACGCCTCCCACTCCCCCTCAACAGTCGCCGTGTGTTTATGCGCGCGGCGTTCAGCGGGGGGCCTTAAGTGTGCATTAACCACACCCTTCGAATTAGCATACGGTTTTAGGGTTGACCAGCATGGTGTTGTGCAGACGTCATGCTTGCGCACTATATGTTGCTATAATGCCACACAAGGTCGTCTTTTTGGACGACCCTCAGTACGTACAAACATGTAGACATGAGTGTTTTCAGTAGATATAAGGATATCGTTATATGGATATGTCTTATTATCATTAGGTATCGCGGTGACGTGAATGGATGGCGTTCTTGAGGCTTTGCGGGCGGCGGCGGACCCGACCCGGCTACGCATCCTCGGTCTGTTGGAATCGGGGGAGCTCACGGTCAGTGAGCTGGTGTCGATTCTCGGCCAAAGCCAGCCACGCGTGTCGCGTCATTTGAAAGTTTTGGTCGATGCCGGATTGCTGGAACGCATTCGCGAAGGCAGCTGGGTGTTTCACCGCCTCAGCCTGGGTGAAGGTGGGGCGCGGGCGCGCGCTTTGGTGCATCTGATCCCCGGTGACGATCCTTTGCGCGCCCAAGACAGCGCGCGTTTGAGCGAGATCGAAACCCACCGCGCCCAAGTGGCGGAAGATTATTTCAGAAAATACGCCCCCGAATGGGACCGTTTGCGTCAGTTGGATGTAGACGAAGAAGCCGTTGCCACGGTGGTGCGGGAAATGCTGCCGCTGACGTCCAAGCAAAAGCTTTTGGACTTGGGCACCGGCACCGGTCGCATGTTGCAAGTGTTTGGCCCAGATGTGGGTGAGGCACTGGGGTTGGACAATAGCCATGAGATGTTGGCCGTGGCCAGGTCCAACCTCAAGCGTTGGGGGTTGAGCAACTGTCAACTGCGCCAAGCCGACATATTGGCCCTGCCGCTGGTCTACGGGACGTTTGACGCCGTGGTGGTGCATCAGGTATTGCACTTCTTAGATCGGCCGTGGGCGGCGATTGGCGAAGCGGTGCGCGCGCTCGCGCCCGGTGGACGGCTGTTGATTGTGGATTTGGGACCGCACGATGTGGAAGAGTTGCGCGAACAACACGCGCACCGTCGCCTCGGTTTCGCGGACGATGAAATTAAAGACTGGTTGCAAGCGCAGGGTCTGACGCTTGAAACCACCAGACATTTGCCCGGCAAGCTGGGCGTAACCATTTGGCTGGCGCGGCGCATCGGTGTCGCGGCCATGAGAACGGAGCCCCATTCGATGAACCAAGGAGCGTCCATATGACCGCCATCAGCGAACAAAAACTCTGCGGCCTGGCGGTGTCCTCGCCGCTACCCAAAGACGCCAACGTGTCGTTTGAATTCTTTCCGCCCAAATCGGACAAGATGGAAGCGAAGCTGTGGGACTGCATTGAACGGCTCAAGCCTTTGGGGCCATCTTATGTGTCGGTGACCTACGGCGCGGGCGGCTCGACCCGCGAACGCACCCACGCCACGGTGACGCGCATTCGCCGCGAAACGGATTTGGAGCCCGCCGCGCACTTGACCTGCGTCGGTGCAACGCGAGAAGAAATCGACGACATCGCGCGCCAATATTGGAACGACGGCATCAAGCACATCGTGGCGCTGCGTGGCGATCCGGTCGAAGGCATCGAAAAAGACTACGTTCCCCATCCGGGCGGTTATGCGTATGCCGAAGACTTGGTGAAGGGTCTGAAAGCCATCGCGGATTTTGAAATTTCCGTGGCGGCCTATCCCGAAGTCCACCCGCAAGCGAAAAGCGCCGAAGCCGATTTGGATAACCTCAAGCGCAAGATCGACGCCGGGGCGACCCGCGCCATCACCCAATCGTTTTTCGATGTCGAAGTGTTCTTGGAGTTTGTCGAACGCGCCAAGCAAGCAGGCATCGATGTGCCGATCGTGCCGGGCATCTTGCCGGTGACCAATTTCAAACGCGTGCAGGAATTTTCCGGCCAGACCGGAACCTCGGTTCCCGGTTGGATGGCCGATCTGTTCGAAGGCCTGGACGACGACCCCGAAACCCGCAAGCTGGTCGCGGCCTCCGTCGCGGCGGAACAATGCCGGGTTTTGTATGCCAACGGCATCAAGGACTTTCATTTTTACACCTTGAATCGTGCCGATCTGACTTACGCCATTTGCCACATCTTGGGCGTTCGCCCAACAGTGAAATAAGAGACGAAACCGATGTCCCTCAAAGTGCACAACCCGAACGCCAAAGCGCAACTCGAAGCCGCGTTGAAAGACCGCATCCTGATTTTGGATGGCGCCATGGGCACCATGATCCAACGTCACAACTTCGAAGAAGACGACTTTCGCGCGGAACGCTTCGCCAATCACAATTCGGAGCTCAAGGGCAACAACGATCTCTTGATCTTCACCCAGCCCGAAGCGATCCAAGGCATTCACGAAGCGTACTTGGAAGCCGGTGCGGACATCATCGAAACCAACACCTTCAGCGCGACCTCGATCTCGCAGGCCGACTACGGTTTGGAAAGCATCGTCTATGAGCTCAACGTCGAAGGCGCAAAGCTGGCACGTGCGGCGGCGGATAAATACTCAACGCCGGAGCGTCCGCGCTTCGTCGCCGGAGGCCTCGGGCCGACCAACCGCACCGCGTCCATGTCGCCGGACGTTAATGATCCGGGCATGCGCAACATCACGTTTGATCAGCTCAGCGACGCTTACGAAGAAGCCACCCGTGGCCTCATCGAAGGCGGTTGCGATTTGATCTTGATCGAAACGGTGTTCGACACTTTAAACGCCAAGGCGGCGATCTATGCGGTGAAAAAAGTCTTTGACGACATCGGGTTTGAACTGCCGGTGATGATTTCCGGCACCATCACCGATGCATCGGGGCGCACCCTTTCGGGCCAAACGGCGGAAGCGTTCTGGAACTCGCTGGCCCACGCCAATCCGGTGTCGATCGGCTTTAACTGCGCGCTGGGTGCGGAAGACTTGCGTCCGCACGTGCAAGCCGTTGGCGCGATCGCCGACACTCACGTGTCGGTCTATCCCAACGCCGGTCTGCCCAACGAATTCGGCAACTACGACGATACGCCTGAATACATGGGCCAAGTGCTGCGCAGCTTTGCCGAAGAAGGCTTGCTCAACATCGTCGGCGGGTGCTGCGGCACCTCGCCCGATCACATCAAGGCCATCGCCGATGCCGTTTCAGATGTCGCACCGCGCACTTTGCCGAAGGGTGATCTGGTGTGCCGCTTGTCGGGGTTGGAGCCGCTGGTCATCGACGACGTCACCGGCTTTGTGAACGTCGGTGAGCGTTGCAACGTCGCAGGCTCGGCCAAGTTCAAAAAGCTGATCGCCGAGGGTGATTATCAGACCGCCACCGAAATCGGCCGCACCCAAGTTGAAAACGGCGCGCAGATCGTCGACGTCAACATGGACGATGCGATGCTCGACGCCGATAAAGAAGTGGTGCGCTTTCTCAACCTGATCGCGGGCGAACCGGACATCGCGCGGGTGCCGGTGATGATCGATAGCTCCAAGTGGGAGGTCATCGAAAAAGGCCTCAAGTGTGTGCAAGGCAAAGGCGTGGTGAACTCCATCAGCCTCAAAGAAGGCGAAGCCGCGTTTAAAGATCACGCCAAGCGTATCATGAACTACGGCGCCGCCGTGGTGGTCATGGCGTTTGACGAACAAGGCCAAGCCGACAGCTACGATCGCATGATCGAGATTTGTAAAAAATCTTACGACGCGCTGGTCGAAATCGGCTTCCCGCCGCAAGACATCATCTTCGATCCCAACGTGTTCCCCATCGCCACCGGCCTGGATGAGCACCGCAATTATTCGGTCGACTACATCAATGCCTGCAAATGGATCAAAGACAATTTGCCCGGTGCGATGATTTCCGGTGGCGTGTCCAACATGTCGTTCTCGTTCCGTGGCAACAACCCGGTGCGCGAAGCCATGCACTCGGTGTTTTTGTATCACGCCGTCAACAACGGCATGACCATGGGCATCGTCAATGCCGGTCAGTTGACGGTCTATTCCGACATCCCCGAAGAGCTGCGTGAACGCATCGAAGACGTGGTGTTGAACCGCCGCGAAGACGCGACCGAGCGTTTGTTGGATGTCGCCGAAGAAGCGCGTGGCTTGGGCACCAAAGACAGCGGCCCCGATCTGACGTGGCGCGAACAGCCGGTCGCCAAACGGCTTGAGCATGCCTTGGTCAAAGGCATCACCGAATTCATCGTCGAAGACGTCGAAGAAGCCCGCCTGCAGGCCGAGCTTCCGATCTCCGTCATCGAAGGTCCATTGATGGACGGCATGAACGTGGTCGGCGACTTGTTCGGTTCGGGGCAAATGTTCCTGCCCCAGGTGGTCAAATCCGCACGCGTGATGAAACAAGGCGTCGCCCATCTTTTGCCATACATCGAAGCCGGTCAAGCCGTCGGTACAGCCAAAGGCAAGATCTTGATGGCGACGGTCAAAGGCGACGTTCACGACATCGGCAAAAACATCGTCGGCGTGGTGCTTCAGTGCAACAACTTCGAAGTCATCGACATCGGTGTGATGCAGCCTTACGCCGACATCTTGGACCGTGCCCAGGCCGAAAACGTCGACATCATCGGGCTCAGCGGTTTGATCACGCCGTCGTTGGAAGAAATGGTCACGGTGGCCAAGGAAATGGAACGTCGCGGCATGAAGCAGCCGCTGCTGATCGGTGGCGCGACCACATCCAAAGTGCACACGGCGGTGAAAATCGATCCGGTTTATTCCGGCCCGGTGATCCACGTCAACGACGCGTCGCGCGCCGTCGGCGTGGCATCGCAGTTGCTGTCCGATACTCAGCGCGACGATTATGTGGCATCGATCGAAGCGGACTACGCCGAGGTCAAAGCCAAGCACGAAGCCACTCAGCGCGACCGCGAGCAGCTCAATCTAATGACCGCGCGCGAACGCCGCTTGAAGATCAATTGGGACGCCAACGATATCGTTGCGCCCAGCTTCACCGGCACGCGCACCTTCGACGATTACCCGCTCGACCAACTGGTGGAGCGCATCGACTGGACGCCGTTCTTCCGCACATGGGAGCTCAAGGGCAACTACCCCGCGATCTTGGACGCCGACGGCGATGTCGGCGACACCGCGCGGTCGTTGTTCAAAGACGCGCAAGCGATGCTCAAACAAATCGTCGATGAAAAGTGGCTCAAGGCCGCGGGCGTAATCGGTTTCTGGCCCGCCGCCTCTGTCGGTCACGATGACGTCGAATTGTTCACCGACGACAGCCGCTCGGATACCCTGGCGCGCATCCACTTCCTGCGCCAGCAAATGGTCAAGTCCGAAGGCCGCACCAACGATTGCTTGGCCGACTTCATCGCGCCCATGGGCTCCGACGTGGCCGATCACATCGGCGGCTTCGCGGTCACGGCGGGCATCGGGATTGAGAAAAAATCGGCCGAGTTCCAAGCCGCCCACGACGACTACAGTGACATCTTGCTCAAAGCCTTGGCCGACCGCTTGGCCGAAGCGTTCGCCGAACATATGCACGAACGTGTGCGTAAAGAGTTCTGGGCTTACGCGGCCGAAGAAGACCTCGCCAACGAAGACCTGATCAAAGAAGCCTACGACGGCATCCGTCCCGCACCCGGCTATCCTGCGTGCCCCGATCACACCGAAAAGACCACGCTGTTCAAACTGCTCGACGCCACGGCCAACACCGGCATCGAGCTCACCGACAGCTACGCCATGATGCCCGCCAGCTCGGTCTCAGGCTTCTACCTCGCCCACCCGCAAGCCAAATACTTCGGCATCGGAAAAATCGGTCGTGATCAGGTGGAAGACTACGCCAAACGCAAAGGCGTCAGCGTCGAAGACGCAGAGCGCTGGCTGGCGCCGAGTTTGGGGTATGCGCGTTAGGAGATTGAAATTTTATCGCACGATAGTGGGTAAGAAAAATTGTGCAGAGGCTCGCGCTTCCCCATCAATTTTCTCAACCCTAACTAATACATGCCTTAATGGCTTGAATCCTAAAGTTAGCCAATTCCCAATTATACGTGCTCGTTGGTCTTGAACATCACCCGAAGATCGCAGTCTTATGGCGTTGCTCGTTTCATAATCAAATTGCGAAGGCAGGTGATCACTCAGCTTACAATATGCACCGGCGACTAGGTCAGGAATTGCAGCAAAATCTTCTGCCCAGTATGAGGAGTCTGGGTGTTCAGTTGTACCAAACATACTGTCAGCTGGCTGACGCCAACCAGATAGTCCAAAGCTGAAATAACCTGAGAGGCGAGCAAATTGCTCTCTTTTATTGTAAGAATCTAAAGCCTCATCATGATCGCTAATCCATTGAGATTTTTGGTCTTCATTCCGTAAGGCTGTAGTGATTAACGCCAGAAACCCTGCAATTCGAACCATTTTTTCAACTGTGCCATGTTTAGCACCAGCGTCAAAACAGTCAGGAAATAGCTTGATAGCTTCCTCTGGGCCACCGGGTATGAAAGGCCCAATATTTCGATCAATTAAGAATGTTATAAGGTTTCCCTCTAATTTGCCGACCAATTTTAAAAACGCTGGCAGAGCTTTCCAGCGCATATTTTCATTTAATTTTTTAAAAGATAATCTTCGGTTATCCGGTAGTCGGGTTTGCCTAAATTCTTTTAGCCCAGGTAGCCATTGTTCAATAGCTTGATCGGTTGTTATTAGAAAAGAATATGCTTCATGAGTAGCTTCTTTGTGTTGGCCTGAATAGTCACTTGCAATTATCATTTCTCCGTTTGATACCGGACATAATAGTTGTGGGCTATTGGCTTCTACATTTTTTATAGCGTCGCTTATTTGATGGAAATAGCTGCCTTGCAAATTGTCCCAGTGACGCCAGATAGCCATTTGTTTAACTTCACTTCTTTACTATATCAATGATTCAGCTTAGCACGTATCAAATGAAACATGGTGAGCAGAGTCATCATGTTTAATGGCAGGATGCACTCTCATATATTGCGGATTCGAGGGCGTCTTAATGTTAAGGTGGTGTCATTATGGGTGTTGAAAAAATTGCAGCTATTGCAACAATCGTTGCCACAGTGATTGCGGGCCTATCTTTCTTTGGAAATAATTCAGGAACTGTGATTATCAATAAGGGCGCTCCCGGTTTGGCTGTGAGCGGCGACGCCTATGCCGTCGGTGGGGGTGATGCCGTTTCCAATACGTCTGTAACAGTTATCGATAATAGTATTGTAGCTACAGGGAACAGTTCCGTGATCGTTGGACCAGGTAGCCAAATCAATTTGAATAGTAATCAAGATATTCAGCAATAGGTTTATTTCACATGATCGAACGCAATCTCGAACGCCTTATTTTCGCCAGTCGCTGGATTATGGCACCGTTTTATTTGGGGTTGGTGGTGTCTTTGGCGATGTTGCTGGTGAAGTTCATGCAGGAATTGGTGCATGTTGCGCCCGCCGTGTTCACCATGAGTGAGTCCGCCGTGATCCTCGCCATTTTGACGCTGATCGATTTGTCGTTGGCGGGGAACTTGTTGTTGATGGTGATCTTTGCCGGCTATGAGAACTTCGTCTCAAAAATCGACACCGGCGGTCATGAGGACCGGCCCGACTGGATGGGCAAGGTCGATTTCAGCGGTTTGAAGTTGAAGCTGATCGCATCCATCGTCGCCATTTCCGGCATTCAGCTGCTGCGCACGTTCATGGATGTGCAAAACACCTCTGATCGTGATTTGCAGTGGATGCTGATGATCCACATCACATTCGTGGTCTCGGGCGTGTTGCTGGCGTTGATGGATAAGCTGGTGGCCAGCGCGCACGTTAAATAGGGCTTTTCAGCCCCTAAAAACACACAAAGGCCGTACTTGCGTTCCCGCAAGGCGGCCTTTTTTCGTAGGGGCTTGTCTTTTTGTCAGAAGGGCCCAACCACACGGCTGCGTGCGTTAGCGGCTGGCCGTCATGGTGATGGTGTTGTGGGGGATGTCGGCGCTGGTGCTGAAGGCCGGGACGTTTGCGGTCTGGGCGACAAAGGCGGCGACAATCGCGGCGTAGATCAGCGGCTTGGTCATGGACTTGGTCATCGGTGGTGCTCCGTTCGGGGGTGGTGCCGGGGCACTGCGGCTCCGTTAGGGGCAACCTATGATCAGGCCTTTTGTGGGTCAATGAGTAAAACGCATGGCTTTGTGGTGGGGCGAAAATGGCCCCGCATTCGCAAAAGCTAGAAAAGCAGTAATATCGAATAAAATCAATGCTATATTAGCTAAAATTGATGTAGTGGCTGGGCGCGAAATGCCCTGGGCGTAGCTCTGTCATGCGCTTCATGCATGGCTGTGAGGCTTGGTTTGTAGGCGGTTTTGGCATTCCGGTACGAAAAAAGGCCGTCCCAAGGGACGGCCTCAATTCTACGAACATGTGAGAGACGATCAGTTGCCGTACTTCTTTTCGTGTACGGTCGGTGTCGTCGTGCGGATTTTGACATCCTGCTCGGCAGACGACGTGCGGCCCTTCTCCATATTCATTTCGTACTGAGAATTTTTCGTGTTGCCGATCTTCGGATCGCTGCCGGCACGGCTTTTCGGAAGGATCCCCAAATCCATCAGCACGTCGTAGCGAGCCTTGGTCATCGGCTCTTTGGCTTCTTTAGCGTGTTGCGTCGCGATGGTCTCCAAGATCGGAGACTGTTCCATCTGGTCGGCGGTGTAATCGTCAACTTCGAACCCAGACAGGTTCACGTCGACCTTGCTGTCGCCAAGACCGAAGCTGTCGAGGACTTCCTTGGAAGCAGCCTCGAGCGTGATTCCTTTTTCGGCGGCTTTGCGGCGCGCCAATGCCCCCAGAACGCGTTCATCGATATGACGGCCCGTGATGCTGATTTCCCCCTTTTTCAGCGCGTCATAATAGGCCTTGCCGCCAACCTTGCGCGGATCTGCTTTGCGCGTCATTGACGGCATGATGATGCCTTGGTCGGCCTGGGTGTCGTATGCCGCCTTGGTGGGCGGGTCAGCCTGGACGATCACCGGTACCGCCACAATGGCCGTAAATGCCGCGAGTGCGGATAGTGTAAACTTCCTCATAAAATACCTCCTCTTGTCAGACATTCAGGTGCACGTTGAATGATCTTTTTTGTTGTATGCAGCCCATTCTTGCGCACGCCCGCATCGTTCTGAAAGAACTTTTCTTTCCCCCGTATCAGATTATGATTTTCTAATACAAACGGATATAGTGCAAGAAAATAGTGTTAAAAAGAGTGATGACCTACCGCCCGGCGATGGTAAATCTTTTGATTGAAAGCGCATCTTGGGGATACAGGCATCCTACAGGCCTTGTAGACCTTGGCTCATTAGGAAGTTGTCATTTAAGAAGCACTCAAAAAGGCTAACCTGAAATATAGCCCAAGATATTGTGATATGGCGTCTATTTCAGCCTTCTGCGGTTGCGCATCGTTCCAAAATGATGGAAAAAAATATTTTTATTTCCATGATGAAAAGTGACACTTTTTTCATTTGAGCGCCCTTTTTACACCACGGACCCGAAACGAGCTCGTAAATTGAACAAAACGGGAGCCGCATAGCTGGCCTGAATGTGGTGCATGGATTAAGCGCGCTGAGCCATTGCGCAAGGCGGGTATAGTGGTATGAAGGGACGAAATTGAAGAGGCGGGCGCGCATCGGGCGCTGTTGACCCGTCCTGGAGCAAATCATGGCACGTGTTCTCATCCTTGGCGGCGGATTTTCCGGTGTATTTACGGCGAAGAACTTGGCCAAAGCGGCCCCGCCCGGCACCGAGGTGGTGCTGCTCAGCGAAACCAACTATTTCACCTTTCAGCCGCTGCTGCCCGAAGTCGCCGCGGGTGCGTTGAGCGCATCCGATTCCGTCACCCAGCTGCGACAATTGCTCAAAGGCCACAACGTCAAGGTTGTGCAAGCCGAGGTCTTGAACGTCGACTTTGACGCCAAGACCGTCACAGTGACCCAAGGCTCCAAACGCCGCATCAAGGACATGAGCTATGACCAACTGGTCGTCGCCATGGGTCAAGTGGTGCGCTTGGACCGGGTGCCGGGTTTGGCTGAACATTCGTTTCCGGTCAAAACCACGGCGCACGCGCATCGTTTGCGCAACCACGTGATCAATTGTTTGGAATACGCCGACGGGGTCGAAGACCCGGTGGTGCGCGCACGGTTGCTGACCTTTGTCGTCATCGGCGCGGGCTTTTCCGGGGTGGAGACCATCGGTGAAGTCAAAGACATGATCGATCGCTCTTTGAAGTTCTATCCCAACATCTCCAAAGACGAAGTGCGCATGGTTCTGGTGGAATTCGCCGGGCGCATTTTGGGCGAATTGCCCGAAAGCCTCGCCAAATACGCGCAAAAACGGTTGCAAAAGCAGGGCATCGAAGTGTGGCTCAACACCGGGGTCAAGGCGGCGAGCTTCTTCAACGTCGAAATGAACGACGGCCAGGTTGTGGACACCTCGACCATCGTCGCCACCATCGGCAACGGCGCTTCGCCGTTGGTCGAGGCGATGGATGTCGAAAAAGAACGCGGCAAGATCAAAACCGACGCATTCATGCGCGTGGCGGGGCCCGATGGCGTGTGGGCCGTGGGTGATGTGGCGCTGATCCCGATGAAGGATAAAAACGGCGTCGATACCTTCGCCCCGCCGACCGCCCAGTTTGCGGTGCGCGAAGGCGCGCAGCTGGCGCACAACATCGCGGCATCGCTGAAAGGCGCTGCGCTCAAGCCGTTCCACTATGTGCCGCGTGGATCGATGGCGTCGATCGGCAACTACCGCGCGGTTGCCGACGCCATGGGCATTCGCATGTCCGGCGTGTTGGCGTGGCTGATGTGGCGGGCGTTTTACTTGGGCATGCTGCCGGGCATGGTCACCAAGGTCCGCGTCGTGATCGATTGGATGATGGACTTGTTCGCCCCGCGCAACTTGGGCCAGATTTCAGAACTGAAAACCGGTTCGGCGAAGTTCATGCGCTATACCAAAGGCCAAACGGTATTCGAACCGGGCATGACGGCAAACGGTTTTTACACCATCGTCGATGGCTCCTTCGGCATCTGTATCGAATCGGCCAAAGGCGGTGAGACATTCAAGCGCATCTTGAAAAAAGGCGATCATTTCGGCGAGCGGGTGCTGTTTCGCCCCGACAAGCGCATGCACACGGGCCGGGTCGAGGCGCTGGAAGATTCCGTGGTGCTGCGTCTGGAAAAGCAAGACTTCTGGAACTTGGCCCATTCGATGCCGATGCTGGAAAACTATTTCCGCGACTACATCAAAGAAAAATTCCCCGAAGACCTTCAGCCCGAAGACATGGAACCGCCATCGGATCAGGACGGAGTGTGAATATGGGTGCGTTGATCAACCACGCCTTTTTCGACCAGGAACGATACGAACTGTAAATCGCCCTTGACCACGTCTTCGATCAGCAGCGTCGCCATTTCGTCGAAACAGCGGCGAATGCTGTCGGGGCGTGTTTGGTCCATGCACAGGACTTTGACGGACTTGGCCTTGAGAACCAGTTCGCTGTGAAAGGCGCTGTGATCGGTGAGGCCTGGATAACCCAAATCGGCCAGCAGTTTTTCTTCCGAATTGAAGTGGTCGATGCAAATTTGCAAAAAGTCGTCCAACAGGAGCGAGCAACGGTCATATTCGCCCGCTTGCACGGCTTCAGATACCTCATTGATCGAATCGACGATTTTGCGGTGTTCTGCATCGATCACAGGATGGCCCGTGATAAACGTCTCAAGAAGTTCGATCTTCATAGGTACGGCTTTCGATTGTCGGTGTGCAAGCCCGCTGCGCATAATTTGGTATGATTATAATGCAATTTTATTGGGGACGAAAATGTCCCAATCCGAAAGCAGCTTATTTTTTTGCTTTTTTACGCAACTCCAGCCGCCGGGTTTGGATGAGGCGGTTCATTTCCGATTTCACCTTGGCGCGCTGGGCTGAATCGTTCGATTTGGCCAACAGCGCGCGGTAGTGCTTGCGTTCCGCATCCGTCAACAGGCTGGTGTCGTGGGCGGCCTGGGCAAAGGCATTCGTGCCACTGAGCAGCAAAAAGCTCAATACAGCGGGCAGCAGCCAAGAGGGGCGAAAAAAGGTCATGCGTTCGATTCCCGTCAAAATGTTCGCCGACAAGGTAGCGCGGATGGCGCGCAAGTCAACGCACACGTAGCCGGTCCAGGCGCAGACGGTCGCGTTCATCGCCCAACCGCCACGACGTCGCCAACACCGCCATCAGCGCGCCGATGGATGTTGTGCCGGCCAATAAAAACATGATGAGGATTTGGTATTTGACCGCTTCGGTCGGATCGACCCCGGCCAAAATTTGCCCAGTCATCATGCCCGGCAATGAGATCAAGCCCGCCGCTGACATAGCATTGATGATAGGCATCAGGCCTGCGCGCATGGCTTCGCGCACATAAGGACGCACCGCATCGCGGCGGGTGTGGCCGAGGGCCAGCCGCGCCTCGATGGCGTCCTTTTCGCGTTTCAGGGTGGCGCTCAAGCGTTCCATGCCGACCGCAATGCCGGTCAGGGTGTTGCCCAACATCATACCCAAAAGCGGCAAGGCGAAGCGCGGGTCGTACCATGGTTCCGGTCGGATCGCAGTGGTCAGGGCCAAGATGGTGACGATGCCGCCTGCGGTGATCAGCGATGTGGTGGCGATGGAATAGCTCCACCCGCCGCGCAGACGCAATTGCTGACGCGCGGTGACTTCGCGCCCGGCCAACAATATCATGAACAAAGCCGCCAAACCGGTCCACCACGGCGACACCAATTCGAACAGAATTTTCAGCACCAGCCCGATCAGCGTCAACTGCACGGTGGTGCGCAGCGCCGCGATGCCCAGCGATTTTTCCAAGCCCAGGTTCAGCGCAATCGAAAGTCCACCCGCCAGCAACAACAACACCGACGCGATGGCCAGATCGATATAGCCCAGCTGCACATAAACCCCGGTCATGGCGCCACCTCGTGCAGTCCACCGTCGTAAAAATAAAGCCTGCGCGTGACCAGGCGTTCGGCCTGCGCCGTGTCGTGGGTCACAAACACCACGCCCGCGCCGTTTTGGGCGCTGTCAGTGATGAGTTTTTCCGCACGCGCCGCATTGTCGCTGTCCAGGCCCGATGTGGGCTCATCCAACAACAGGATTTTGGGCGCGTGCGCCAAGGCTCGTGCCAGCGCCAAGCGTTGACGTTCGCCGGTCGACAAGTTGGCGACCTGCCAGCCCAATGCGGTGCTTTCCAGATCAAGGCGATGCAGGGTGTCTTTCACGCAGGCGCGTTCCAGGCCCGCGAAATGCGGTTCCACCGTGTCTGCCCACCAACCGGTGTGCGCGGGCACATACATGACTTGCTTGCGCCAATCGGGTGCATCCATGGCGTCGCGGTCTTCGCCCAACAGGCTGACGTCGCCTTCGTTGGGGTCCAAATCAGCAATGGCGCGCAACAGCAAAGATTTGCCCGCACCGCTCGGCCCGGTCAGGGCCACGATCTCGCCACCGGCGACGTCTAAGTCGATGGGACCGATGGACAGACGTTTGAGGTTGCGCACGTTCAGCATACGACAGCTTTATCACGCCCCGAGGTCAGATCAAACAGCGCGCGCCAACTTTTCGGTGGCAATTTCACGCATGCGGAACTTTTGCAGCTTTCCGGTTACGGTGGTGGGGAACGTGTCGACGAATTCGACGTAGCGCGGCACTTTGAAATGCGCCAGGCCATCACGGCAGTACGCCTTGATGTCGTCTTCGCTCAGCGTCTGCCCGGCGCGCAGCTCGACCCACGCCATGATGTCTTCGCCCAAGCGTTCGTCGGGCACGCCGAACACCGCGGCTTGATTGACGGCGGGGTGTTCGAACAGCCACGCTTCGATTTCGGCGGGGTAGATGTTTTCACCGCCGCGGATGATCATGTCTTTGATGCGTCCGGTGATGCGCACGTAGCCCGCGTCGTCCATGGTGCCCAAATCTCCGGAGTGCAGCCAGCCTGCCGCGTCGATGGCCGCAGCGGTGGCGTCTGGATCACCGTAGTAGCCTTGCATGATGTGGTAACCGCGAAAGCACACCTCGCCGACTTGGTTCAAAGGCAAGGTTGCGCCGGTGTCGGGGGCGACGATTTTGACTTCCTGGTGGGGCAGGTTTCGGCCCACCGTTTGGGTGCGCAGATCGATAGGGTCATGAGCATCGGTCAGGTGGGTGAGCGGCGAGGCCTCGGTCTGGCCGTAGCCGATGAGGATTTCTTTTAAATGCATGTCATGCATCACCCGCTTCATCAACGCTTCGGGGCATGGCGCGCCCGCCATGATGCCGGTGCGCAGGGTGCCCAGATCGAAGGTGGCGAAGTCTTGGTGTTCCAACTCGGCGATGAACATGGTCGGCACCCCGTGCAATGCGGTGCAGCGTTCAGTTTGGATGGTTTCAAGAACCGCCAAGGCGTCGAAATGTTCAGACGGCACGACGATGGTGGCACCAACGCTCATGCACAACAGGTTCGCCAGCACCATGCCGAAGCAATGATAAAACGGCACCGGAACACACAGTCGGTCTTGCGCGGTGAAGTTCATCGCGCGGGCGGAAAACAGCGCGTTGTTCAAAATGTTGAAATGGCTCAGCACCACCGCCTTGGGAAACCCGGTGGTGCCGGATGTGTATTGGATGTTGATGGCGTCGTCGGGGTCGAGCGATGTGGTGACGGCGTCGAGTTCAGCATCGCTGACGTCTTTTCCCGCATCCAAGACGGCGCGCCAATCATCCGTTTCGCATTGAGGATCGAAGACAGCAATGCGCCTGAGATCGGGACAGCGCGGCCCCGGCAAATCGAGTTCTTTGAGCATGGCGAGGTAATCGCTGCTCTTGAACTTGGGCATCACGAACAAGCCTTGCACTTGAGATTTCTGCAGCGCGTATTCCAGTTCGCGCGGACGGTAGGCGGGATTGATGTTGACCAGCACCACGCCGATGCGCGCGGTGGCGAGCTGCACCAACAGCCATTCTACATTGTTCGTGGCCCACACGCCGATGCGTTCGCCTTTCGCAAAGCCCAGCGCCAATAAGCCTTTGGCCAACGCATCGCTTTGGCGCATCAGTTCGGTGTAATTCAGACGGCGATTTTGATGGCATGAAACGATGGCATCGCGATTTGGGAATCGTTTCGCGATGGTACGGATATGGTCGGGTATGGTGGCCCACAGCAGCGGCTCGTCACCGCCGCGATGGACATAACTCAGACGTGGAGTGTCAGCTTTTGCCATCCTCCACCTCGGCCCAATAGGCATCGACGCGCGCTTGGATGTCGGCGATGGTGAAATCGTCGCGCTGAGGCTCGAACAGATGTTTGAAACGGCCTTGGCGTTTTAAGTACTCTTCCACCGGCACACGGGGATGGGGAATGCGCGTGTGGGTTATGCGCCCGTTGATGAATTCCTTGAGCGGCCAGATGCCGCATTTCACCGCCAGTTTGCCGATCTCCACCGTGTCTTTTGGATCGTAGTCCCAACCGGTGGGGCACGGCGATAGGGCGAGAATCAGGCGCGGGCCTTGCAGTCCGGCGGCGGTTTCGATTTTGCGGGCCAAATCCAGGGGCTCTGACCCGATCACCGTTGCCACATAAGTCGGATCATGCGCCACCCAAATATCGAACAGGTCTTTTTTGTCACCGCTAAAGCCAAGCGTGCTGGTCGCGGTGCGTGCACCCAGCGGTGTCGCGCCCGACGTCTGTTGGCCGGTGTTGCCGTAGCCTTCGTTGTCGTAACACAGATACAAAAAATCCAGGCCCCGCTCGATCGCGCCGGAGGTCGCCGACAAACCCATGCCGTAGGCTGAACCGTCGCCGGTCAGCACCACCACGTCGAGGTCTTGATCGTCGGAGATACGGCCCTTGGCTTTCAAGATATCCAACGCATCGCGCACCCCTTGCGCGCCCGCCGGGGCCGACGCCATGGCGGTGTACAGCCATGAGCCTTGAAACGGCGTGAACGGATAAACCGCCGACAACGTCATGCAGCCCGCGGCGTTGACGAACACGGTCTTTTTGCCCAACACGTCATAGACTTCCTTGACCGCTTCCAGCCCGCCGCAGCCCGCGCACATGGCGGTTCCGCTGCCCAGCAGATGAGCGGATGGCAAATCTTTCATGCGCGCGAAGCGACTGGACTTGCTCATGACGGCTCCTCCTTATGTTCGAGGCCTTCTACGGCGGCGATGGCTTGCAGCTTGCGGATTTCGCGTAGCTCGGTTGCGGTGTAGAGCAATCGTGGCGGCGGGGTTTGGCCGCTTTCGACTGCGCGCAAAGCTTCGTCGGCCAGTGCCGCGTATTCGCCAAAGACGATGTCGCGCCCGCCCAGACCGCCGATGGCGTTCATCAAAATGGGCGGCATGTTGGCATGGCCGTAAAGCGCGGCGGCGACTTCGCTGTGCAGCACGCCGCCCATGCCCATAGAGATGTTTTGGTCGACCACCACCACGGCCTTTTTGTGTTTGAGCGCTTGGCGCAAGGCCTCGCCCGGCCACGGCCGGATCATAAACGGGCGCACCAGTCCGGCTTTGACGCCCTGGTCGCGCAGGCGGTCCACCGCGTCTTGGGCTTTGGTGGCGAACGAACCCATTTGCACGAACACCACCTCTGCATCCTCAAGTTTGTGGGTGTGCAGCGCGCCGTATTCTCGGCCATAAATATCGGCGTAATCTTGGGTGGCTTCGTCGAAGGCGGCCCCGCCCGCAAGCGATGCCAAGTGCGTTTCATAGCGAAAATATGAATACGGCCCACCGCCTAAAACCGCGACCGCTTCGCTGACCGGTTTGTCGGCGCGAAAAGCGTAATCACCCGGATCAAGGTCGGGCAGGAAACGGCTCACCAAGGTGGCGTCGGGTAACGTCACAGGCTCGCGCGTGAACGACAGATAAAAGCCATCCAGATTGACGATCACCGGCAAACGCACGCGCGGGTCTTCGGTGATGCGCGTCGCCAGCAAAATCGCATCGACGGTTTCTTGGCAGGTTGCCGCGTGCAAGATCAAACAGCCGGAATCGCGGGCCGCCAAGATGTCGTTGTGATCGGGCTCCAACGTGATGGGCGCGCTGAGGCCGCGCGAAACGTTGACCATCACCAGCGGCACCCGCCACCCGGCGACGGTATAGAGCATCTCCATGCCATACAAAAGGCCTTGGCTGGAGGTCGCGGTGAAGGTGCGCACCCCCGCCGCCGCACCGGCCCCCGCGGCGGTGATCATCGAATGTTCGCTGTCCAGCGTGACCATGCGCCCACCCATGTCGCCGGTGTCGATCCAGCGGCCCAGCGTTTCGATGATTTCGGTCTGCGGGGTGATGGGAAACACTGGGAAGTACTCAGCCCCGGCCAGACGCGCGCCCCACGCCGCCGCCGCATTGCCGGTGAGCAAAAGACGGGTCATGACGTGCCTCCTTTGTCGGGTTCTTTTTCGGGTTGGGCATGGATGGCGTGCGGCGGGCATTGCGCCACGCAGATCATGCAGCCCTTGCAGTGATCCAGATCGATCACCGGATAGCCATCTTTGTCCGCGCTGATCGCGCCGTCGGGGCAAAACGATCCACACACCCAGTTGCAGCGGTTGCAGTGTTCAAAATCCACCACCGGGCGCAAGGTTCGCCACAGTCCGGTTTTGATTTGCACCGACGTGGCCGCACCATGAATGGTCGGGGCGGCGGTGTCGGCGTCTTCATGTTTGAGTGTCACCCAGTCGGTCGCTGGGGTGGCATCGTCTTCGGGGCGCGGCTGGACAAGGTTTTCATGTCGGTCCATAGCATCATATGCAGTTTGGGCGCGTTGTTGATTGGCGGCGATCACATCCGCGCCGTGGCCGTCGAGTTCTGTGGCGATGGCCTGGGTAATGCTGTCGAGCTTCAGCCCCACCAGATGCGCCGCCGCGCCTGCCAACAACGCACCGACGTAAACACGCTCAGCCGGGTCTTCGGCCAAGAACGGCGGCAAGATGATGATGGTTGCGTCGGTGTTTAGGCGGGCGCGCCACGTCTCCGTGTCTTCGGTGGTGCTCAGCGCCAGCACGCAATGGGCATCCAAGCCCTGCATCACGCCCGCCGCCGGAACGCCGACCAAAGTGTCATCGGCGACCAAAACCAGATCAGGGCGGGGGATCACACCGCGTTCAAAAATGGCTGAAGTGTCGGCGCGCACATAGGCGAAGATCGGCGCGCCGCGACGTTCCGCGCCATAGCGCGGCGCATCCTGGACTTCAAAGCCTTCGATAAAAAAGGCGCTGCCCAGCATGCGACTTGCGGTTTTCATGCCTTGGCCACCACGGCCATGAAAGCGGATACGGAACATGTTGCACCTACTCTGTAGGTTGCATCTTTGCCCTTCTATTCTACGCCAATTTACACCCTAAAACACCCCGAAGCGGCGCGTCGCCATGGCGGCGCACACCCGGTCCGATGCAAAACGCACGGCGGCTTCGCGGGTGGTGCCGTGCTCGCGCTTGGCGCGTTGCAAGACTTCGCGGGCATTATGGGAGATTTTTTCCGCGATGGCGGCGAAAGCGCCGGTTTGGGTTTGGCCGTGAAATTCCATCGCCGCACAGATCACGCCGCCGGCGTTGGCGATGAAATCGGGCACGATGACGACACCGCTTTCTTCCAGCTTGCGTTCGGCTTCCAAGGTGATGGGAATATTGGCGCCTTGTAAAATCAGCTTGGCTTTGAAGTCTTGCCAATTGCCCATGTTGATGACGTCGGGGCGCGCGGCGGGGATCCAGATGTCGCACTCAACGCCGATCACCGCGTCGGGGGGCAGGACTTCACCGCTGCCAAAGGTGGTCACGGATTGGCGCGATTTTTTGTGTGCGATCAAGGCTTCGACATCGATGCCGCCCGGGTCGAACAGTGTGCCTTGAGAATCCGCCGCCGCAATCAGCTGCACACCTTTTTCCAACAAAAACCGCGCCGCGTGCATGCCGACCGAACCAAAGCCTTGCACCGCAAGGCGCGCGCCGTCGAGTTCAAAATCGCAATAATCGATGGCCACGTCGGCGGACACCGCGAGGCCATAGCCGGTTGCGCCCAACTCATCCAATGGAATACCGCCAATGGCGCGGGGCAGGCCGACGGCGCGGCCGATCTCGTCCTTGACCCATGCCATGCATTGCTCGTCGGTGCCCATGTCGGGGCCGAAGATATAATCGGTTTCACCCGCCAAGGCCTTGGCGAAAGCGCGGATCATCGGTTCTTTTTCAGCGTGCGACATGTGCGGATCGCCGACGATCACCGATTTTCCGCCGCCGTGTTGCAGACCGGCAGCAGCGTTTTTCATGGTCATGGAACGCGCCAGTCGAAAGCATTCGGCCAAGGTCACGTCCGGGGCCATGCGCAGCCCACCAATGCTGGGCCCGGCGGCGACGTTGTCGACCACCAAGATGCCTTTGACACCATATTTGGGAACGTTGACGTGGATGACCTTAAGTGGGCCGAGGTCGTCACTGAAAGAGAATGCGTCGGTCATCGGTTTGGCCTTCCGCTCTATCCATCACTCTATAATTAAAGCATGTTTTTGCAGAATCGACATTACTGTTTGTCTATGAGGATGCCTGGACACCGTCAAACGGATGGCGTCGATGGTGGCGGTGTGCTCATGGCGTGAAAATTAAGCGGTTTGGATTATCTCGGCATCGTTCAAAACGCATGAATCGGCAAGAAATACACAATTTTTCGATAATTTTATGGAATTTGGGGGTGCAAAATCATTTTGAATGTATCATAATTTAAGAAGTGAAGGACATCGCCTTTCACAGCCCGGACAGCGGTGCGCAAAAGCGCCGTGAAGCCGCAAAAACAATAATAAGTCCAAACAAAAACAAAAATATTCACATCATCTCAAAACCATGGAGACGACCATGACCGACCTTACTTTTTCCGATCTCACGATTTCCGTAGACGATCTGGCTCCGCGTGCCAAATCCCTTTCCGAAGAACAACAAAGTGATGTTCTCGGCGGTTGGGGCTGGTTCCGTTCACGTCGCTCGCGCATGATGCGTTCGCGCCGCATGCGCCGCATCGCGATGCTGCGTCGCCGTCAAGCCATGATGCGCGCCCGTTCGCGCGCCATTGCACGCCGTCGCCAACGTGCTGCTGCAGCACGTCGTCGTGGACGCCGTTCGTACTACCTGCGCAAAGCCGCTTATCACAGCCGCCTTGCTGCTTCTTACCGTCGCGCCGCTCGCGGTTAACGGTACAGAAAATAATTTGAGCGAGGGAGGGCTTCGGCCCTCCCTTTCTTTTTGTCTTTTTACAGGAAGCTATTTTCGTGGGGTGCTTTGACAGCACCTCGGCGGTCGTGGGCTTAACCGACCGATTTTTGGCTCGATGCCAGATGGTAATAGAAACCGCCTTTGGCAATCAGTTCGTCGTGACTGCCGCTTTCGACCACCAGGCCGTTGTTCAGCACCACGATCAAATCGGCGTTGCGAATGGTCGACAGACGATGCGCAATGATGAACACGGTTTTGTCGCTGAAGTGGGTTTTGATGTTTTCCATCACCACCCGTTCGGTTTCGTTATCCAGCGCCGAGGTCGCCTCGTCCAACACCAGCATCGATGCCGGTTGCAAGAAGGCGCGCGCAATGGCTATGCGTTGGCTCTGACCGCCGCTTAAGTTGGAACCTTGCTCATCGAGTTGGGTTTCGTAGCCTGCAGGCATCTTGGCGATAAACTCATGAGCCCCGGCCAAGGTCGCGGCTTCGCGCACGTCTTCAATATTGGCGTCGGGATAGGACATGGCGATGTTGTCGCGCACTGTGCCTTTGAAGATCATATTCTTTTGCGGCACCATCGCGATCTTTTGGCGCAATGAGGGCAGCCACACGTCCTTGATGTCGAAACCATCGACCAGAATGCTGCCGTCGGTGGGCATGTAAAAGCCGTACATCAGTTTGATCAAAGTCGACTTGCCACAGCCACTGGCCCCGACCAGGGCGACCTTTTGTCCGACCTCGACTTTGAGGTCGATGTTTTGCACCACGTTGGATGGGTCGTCCGGTTCATAACGAAAGCCGACGTTGCGAAATTCGATCTCGCCACGCAAACTGGGCAGGGACACTTTGTCCGATTGTGTTTTGCTGTCGTTTTCGAATTCGGGATCTTTTTCCAAAACGTCGTTGAGACGTTCGATCGCGACGTAGACTTCTTGCAGCTCATCCCACTTGCCGATCACCGCCATGATCGGGCCTTGAACGCCATTGGCGAAGACCGTGAAGGCGATCAGTTCGCCGACGCTCATATCGCCCCAGATCACATAGGCACCGCCCAAGAACAAGATGGCGATGTCGCCCAGGGTGTCGAGGGTGCCACCGATCAAGCCAGCCAATTGTGACAGCTTGGCGGTTTTAAATTCCAGGTTGGCGACCGAAGCGAAATTGTTTTCGTATTTCCACCGCGCCATGAAATCGGCACCGATGGTTTTCAGGGCTTCCGCACCTTGAATGGATTCGATCAGGTGACTTTCTTGTTCGGCTTCTTTGACGAACGATTCCTTGTTCACTTGGCGAATGCGCGGTGAAATGTAGCGCACGGAAAAGAAGTTAAAGGTCATAAAGCCGATGGCGGCAAATGTCAGCCAGGCGTTGAAATAAATCATGAAGCACAGATAAACGACCGCCGTCATCAGGCTGAGGAAGGTCTCAAGCCCGTCTTCGGTGATGAAATCGGATATCTCTTCGTGCTGTTCCAGGCGATTGGTGATGTCACCGGTGCGTCTGTTTTCAAAGAACTCCAGCGGCAAGCGCAGCATGCGATCATACACCGCGGTCAACATGGTGATGTTGCAGCGGATCGATAGCCGCAAAATCATTGTGTCGCGGATAAATTCCAGGGCCATGGACACAAACGCGATTCCACCCATGGCGACCAGTGCGGAAATCAGCCACTGGGTATCGCCTTTCAAGATCACATCGTCGACCACGAACTTGGTGAACAGCGGCACCGCCACGCCCAGGATCTGCAAGAAGATGGCGGCGATGAAAATTTCGCCGATGACCCGTTTGTAGGGCTCAAAGAAATGCCAAAAACTCATCAACGACGGCTTGCTTTCTTCCAGCTCTTCGAATTTTTGCGTCGGGGTGAGGTAGATGGTGTAACGCGACCAGCCTTCCTCGAACTCTTCGATGGTTTTGGTTTCAAGCCCTTGGGCGGGGTCGGCGATGATCACTTCGGTGTCGGTGACCGCATGTACGACCACCCAGTGATAGCCTTTCCAGTTGGCGATGGCGGGAAGCTTGCGTTCACGCATTTGATCGATGGTGCTGACGAACGGTTCGGCGACGAAGCCGAATTCCTTGGCCGCACGCACGATGTTGGTCATCGACGCGCCATCTTGACGCACCCGTGCCACTTCGCGCGCGACGTTGATGGAGATGGTCTTGCCGTACGTTTCGCATACGGTACACAGACACGCTGCGGAACAATCCATTTGGCTGTGTTGGCGCACGGCGGGCGGTTTGGGTTTGAAGAGCTTTTTGCGCACGCCTTGCCAAAAACTGTCGTGCTGCACCAGCTCGGCTTCTTCGGCTTCTTTGCGCGCTTGGGATTCGGCCATGCGTTTTTGACGCTCGGCCTCTTTCTTTTCGTGTTCGACGGCGCGTTTTTTGCGTTTTTCTTCGCGCTCATCAACCTCATCAACCCGGACACGCATCAAGTTATCAAGGTTATGCTGTAACGCTTCGTGGGAATGGACCGCATCGCGGATCACTTGGCCCGGGATCTCGTAGACCTTGCCCTTTTCGTCGGCGATAACATTGGCGTTGCGGGCTTCACCCGACAGCACGGCCATTTCGCCGATGACGTCGCCACGGCTCAAAACCGAAATGCGTGAGCTCAGCGCTTCGTCGCGGGTCACGGCGAAGCTGCCTTCGCGCACGATGTAAATGTGATCTTCGCGCTCGCCTTGCTTGATCAATTGCTGGCCAAGTTTGATGGTCTTGGTCTCTGCGTGCAGGGCCAAGGATTCAAGCGCTTCGTGTGGCAGACCGGCCAGTGACGGGCAGGTTTCCAGGAACGACACCAGCGATGAAATTTGGCGCGACTTGACCACTTTTTGGCCAATGTCAGGGTTGGCTTTCAGGAATTCGACTAGGGCCGTGCGCTCGATCAATTTGCACACCACAGGTTCCGAGGCCACTTGGGCGCGATAGGGAAATGCGGCCACTTCGAAAACCGAATGCGATGCGAAGAACGCACCGTCGTGCAACACATCCATGGTCACCGGGTGTGGCGTTTTGGCATCGCGAACCAAATTGATCGCGCCCGACATCACCAGATATAGTCCCGCCGGGACGTCGCCTTGTTCGCACAGCGTTTCGGAAGGGTCCAGGCGCACCAATCGGCCCAGGCTCGCGATGGCCTGCTGTTCATCCTCGGATAGACCTGAGAATGCTGACACTTCCGTTAGTTTGCTGGCCAATGACACTGCCATGAACGAACCCTTTTAACCCACTTGGGGTCTGCTTAATTCATTTTGCTGAGAAAGATTTCGATGAGACGTCGTTTCTCAGTCAATAGATCGACTTGCACCGTCATGCCCGGTTTGAGGGGCATGTCCTTGTCGCGCACCTTGATGGTGGATTTGTCCAACGCCAGCCGCACGGTGAATTCGGCTTTGTTGGGAATGGGGTAGAGGCTTTCGACCGTGGCGTCGATGGTGCCGAACTTGCGGTACGGAAAAGCGTCGATTTTGACGCGCGCGGGCAAGCCCTTGGTGATGAAAGCGGTGTCTTTGTTCAACACATTGGCCATCACGATTTGCTTTTCCGCGTCGGGCACGATGGTCGCCACGGAATTACCGCGCCCCACCAGACGACCGGCGGTGTTGATGCTCAACGTCGTGATCACGCCATTCACCGGGCTGACGATTTTGAGATCGTCGATCGATACTTGTTGCAAGCCCAGCTTGTTTTTCAATGTTGAAAGGTTAGCTTCGGTCGAATTGATGGTGTTGGTGAACGTGGTGATGGCAGAGCCCATTTCGGCGACGGTTTGATCGGCGGCGGCTTGGGCTTGCTCAACAGCCAAAGTAAATTCTTTTTCACGCTTGATCAGCGCAGATTGCAAGTTGGCAATGCTCAGGCGGGTGCGCGAAATCGACAGCTTGCTCTGGTTGATGTCTTGCTGTTTGGAATTGACGTTGCTGATCGCCGAGTTCACGGCGTCGCGCGCGGCATTGAGTTGCGAACGCGGCACGATGCGCTTGGCTTCGAGAATTTCAATTTGCGTCAACTCTTCACGTTTGCGCTCCAATGTTTGTTGGGCTGTTTTCAGGGCAGTTTTGCCGGTGCCGATTTTGTCTTGAAACTGGTTCAAGGTGTCTTGGCTCAATGAAATTTGAGACAGCGACAATGCGCGTTCTTTTTCCGTAAAGCGTTTCAAATTGAACTTGGCTTGCTCAAGGTCTTTCAGCGCTTTGCGCAAGGCGTTGACGTACACCAGCGCCGCGCCGGAATCGACAAACGTCGAGATGTCTTGGCGCATGACAATTTGCGGGTCGGCGATGATTTGGTGGGTAACGTCACGGGCTTTGGTCAGCTGATCCAGTTTTGTCTGGGTGAGCTTGAGGCTTTCATTCAGGCCCGCCAAATCGATTTGCGATTGAGAACGCTGCAAGGTCACGATGGGATCGCCCTTGTTGACATGCTGGCCTTCGGCCGCGTGAACGGTCAGCACCACGCCGGCTTCGCGGGCTTCGACCGATACGTATTGACCTTCGGGAACGATCAGGCCTTTGCCCGGCACCTTGACGTGGATTTTGGTGAAAATCGAAATGGTCAGCGCCATCACCGTGACGGCGATAAAGCTGTACAGTGCACCACGCATCAAGATGGACGGAACGGCTTCGATGACCTCGGAGCGTTCGTCGTCGGAACGGTTGCGTTCGGCATGACGGTCCAGCGTTTCCATCTGCTCTGCGCCCATATCGTCTTGAACGTTTTGGTCTTTATCCGTCATAGCTCGTTCACTTTCACTCTCAGCACCGCTTTACAAAGCCGGGGTGCTTGCCGCTTGCACCTTTACGCATCGGCGGTCGCAACGCTGCGGGTTGCAAGATAGTGGTACAGTCCTTTTTTCTTCATCAGGTCATCGTGAGAGCCTTGCTCCGCGATGCGTCCTTCATCCAACACGACGATCAGATCGGCGTTGCGGATGGTCGATAGTCTGTGGGCGATCACCAAACTGGTGCGATCCTTCATGATCTTGTCCAAGTTCTTTTGGATGATGCGTTCGCTTTCGGTGTCCAGCGCCGAGGTCGCCTCATCCAAAATCAAAATATTCGGGTCCGCCGCCAGCGCGCGGGCGATGATCAGGCGTTGCGATTGCCCGCCTGACAAGCTGCGGCCACCCTCGCCAATGCGGGTGTCGTAGCGCATCGGGAATTGATCGACGAAATCGTGCACCCCGGCCAGCGTCGCCGCCGACACCACCGCATCCAAGGGTAAGGATGGATCACCGATGGCGATGTTGTCGCGGATGGTGCCGCTGAAGATGAACGGCGATTGTTCGACCACGCCGATCTTTTGGCGCAACGAGGTGATGTCGACGCGGCTGATATCGATGTCGTCGATATAGATTTTGCCCTCAGACGGCGTCAGCAAGCGGTTGACGGTGCGCGCCAAGGTCGATTTGCCCGATCCGCTGCGGCCCACGAACGCGACTTTTTGCCCGGCTTGGATATCCAGATTGATGTCTTTGAGAATCCACGGCCCGTCTTCGGTGTATTTGAAGCTGAAATTTTCAAAACGCAGGTGGCCCTTCAACGGCGGGCAGATGACATCGCTGTTGAGCGGTTCACGCGGCGAGCTGAGGATATCGTTGATACGTTCCAACGCGATTTTGAGCTCTAGGTATTCGTCGTAAAAATCGGCCAGCTCTTCGACCGGGTCGGTGACCTGATTGGCGATCGAGGTGAACGCGATCAGCAAGCCCGCCGACAGCGATCCGTCGAGCACGAAGTACGCGCCCAAACCCAACACCAAAATGTCGGAGGCTTGATCGAAAAATTCGATCGCCAGCTCCATCTTGTTGTCGAACATTTCGCTGCGGTAATCGATTTCCTGTTCGGCGCGGAACTTATCCAGGCCTTTGCGCGAGAAATCTTTCTCTTGGGCCAGCGCCTTGACGGTGCCGATGCCTTTGACGACTTCGATCACGTGGGATTCACGTTGCGCGCCGATCTCGAACGATTCGCGTTCGAACTTGCGCATTTTGGGCGCGCACGCCACCGTGATGATCGCCATGCACATCGAAAAGAACAGCACCAATAACGCCAGCCGCCACTCCATGATGAAAAGGATCGGCGTGTAGATGATGATGTTGAGGCTGTTCATCAATACGGTCAGTCCACCGTTGGACGCCGTTTCGAGAACCTTTTCGTTTTCTTCAAAACGCGCGGTGATCGCGCCGGTGTCCCACTTGCTCAGCGCGCTGACGGGCAGCGACATGACGTGGCCGAAAAACCGCACAAATAGGGACGTGGATAGCCGTCTCATTAGATGCAGAGTTAAGAATTCGCGCACCGCGCCCGTGACCATCGCCAGCAACGCCGCCACCAAGATGGCGATCAACATCACATACAACAGGTCCCAATCGCCGACCACCAACACATCGTCGATGAGAATTTTGGTGAAGAACGGCGGCATCAATCCCATCAGGTTGAGCAAGATGATCACCGCGACCAACCGACCGACCAGCGGCCAGTAGGGGCGCAGAATGGGCAAAAACTGTTTGTACAGCTTGGTGACGTCTTGACCGACCGCGCCGAAATCCGGGGCGTAGTTGACGGATAGAATTTGTCCGTCCCAATCGTTCAAAAACTGCTCAAGTTCAAGCTCTTGATAACCTTCCAAGGGGTTGGCGATGCACACCTTGGTTTTGGTGGTCTTAAACAGCATCGCCAAGGTGCCGTCCACCAGTTGCACCACGGCGGGCAATTGGATGGCGGGCAGAATGTCTTTTTCGATCTTCATCAAGCGCGTGACGTAGCCCGCACCTTCGGCTTTGCGGCTCAGCGAATGCAGGTCGTCGGCAAGGCCGTATTCGAGCTGACGTTCTTCAAGCTTGGTCAACGTCACGGGCTTTTTGTAAAATTCTCCGACCATCGCCAAGCAGGCCAGACCCGAAAGCTCGGGAACGTCGGTGGTCGCCAGCGGTACGCTCATCGGCAACAACCAATGACCGACTTTGACTTTCGACATTTGGATGCGGGAGCGTTTTTTCGCGGCACGTGATGCACGGCTGCTGGATTTCGCGGCGGGTGGCGCGGACACCATCGTTTTTTGTTGTTTCAGGTGGCGGGTGGCTTGGTCCGCCAACATGTCTTGAATGTTGGTGTTGGAGCCGACCGTCTTTTCAAAGTCGTCGCGGCTCAGCGACATGACCACCGTCTCGCCATCGGCGACCGCGCCAGCGGATCGGGGCTCGTTGAACACCAGGGCCATTTCTCCCAGTGCGGTGCCTTCTTTTTTAAAGCCGAGGACTTTGCAATCGGCGCTTTCTTTGATGATTTTCAGCGATCCGGATTTGACCAGGTACAGGCAATCGCCGGGATCGCCTTCGTGAAATAAGGCCTCGCCATCGCTCAGGGTGTGCTTTTTCACCACCTTGACCAGTGCCTGCACCTCTTTGGGTTTGAGGGAGGTGAGCAGGTTTTGGGTTTTGAGGAAATTGAACTCGTCTTGCTTGGCGGCTGCTGATTCCAGCTGTGCACGCAATTCGGGGTGTTGTTCGAGAATGGATTTAAAGGCATCCGCGCCAATGCGCGTGACCACGACATTGCCCGCCGCGCGCACCGTGGCGGAGACTTTGGCGTCATGCAGCAAAGACCGCTCACCAAAGCTGGCGCCTTCCTTGAGCAACGCCAAGGTGATTGGTTTGCCTTCGCCGCGATCATCCACGATGCGGACTTTGCCCTGTTCGATGACGTAAAAGCCATCGCCAGTATCGCCCAGGCGCAAAATCGTTTCGCCCAGTTTGTAGCTGTAAACAGCCGCCGTTCCCGAGATCAGTGCGAGAACGTCATCGGATAACCCTGCGAAAAGAGGGTGGCCAGCAATGGTGTCAGATAAGTTGTTTATACTCATGGCAGCCCCGCAGTTCCCCGCCATGGGCCATGGCGGGGATGCAGGTACTTTCTAGCTGGCGTTAATCGTCCCCTTCGTCATCTTCGGAAATGTCTTCGGCAGGCGTGTCCTTGATGCCAAGAACCACTTCGTCGACGGTGGCTTCCGCGGAGATGATTTCGAGTTGCTCTTCGAACATTTCGTCGCGGATGGCTTCCTTAACGTCGTCGAGTTCCGGCGTGATGAGGTCGCCAACCATATATAAGGTGTAACCGTCATCGTCCTTGATCGGCCCGATGAGCGCACCGGCAGATGCGGAAAACACCGCCGCTTCGACGTCGCCGCGAACCGTTTCGCGGGTCACTTCGCCAACGTATCCGCCTTTGCGGAACGTATCGCCATCGACGGAGTGTTCAAGGGCGAGGTTGACGAAGCTGTCTTCGCCATCTTCGATTTGCGCCATCAGTTCGTTGGCCAAATCTTCGCTTTCAACCGTCATGCTATAGAGATTGGCGATGTCATAGCTTTCTTTATTGAGCGTGAAGTGGGCTTCCACGTCCGCGTCGCTGACAGAAGCACGGATTTTGTTGCGCAACACGCCGATTTCGCAAACATCTTGAACCGTCTTGAGGTCCAGGTTGTTTGTTTTCAGCCAGATGTTGAAGTCGTCGGCTTTTTCCAGTTCCAAGTCGTAACGGACGTTGCCGAAAAATTCTTGGATTTCTTCCGCGCTGGCGGACAAGTCGTTGGCGCGTGCGTATTGAACCACGGCAGCATTTTTGACGGTGGCGTCGGTGAAGTCCGTATTGCCCATCACCAATTGCCATTGCAGAGCCGTTTTCATATCAACGGATGTGCCGTTTACACTGATAAAGTCGGTCATGATTACCCCTCCAGAGTTATCGTGTCCTGACGGGTGAAACCGGCGCTTTTGTAATCATTAGAAGCGCAGGCGAGCATATCCCCGGCAGGTCATTTTTTTTTTGAAGACAAAGATCACTCAAGCCGATTTTCTCAATTCCCAATGAGACAATCGTGCCTGTGCATAGCATCCTTACGTGTTTTTTTTGTGAATTGGTCTCCAATAAAGTTTACGTCCATTGGTCGGCCTCGACAACCGTAAGCTTCGAAAAAGAAAAACAAAATCACAGTTGAAATCTATAAAGACACGAACTGGATGGGGGCCGTAATCCAATGATGGCAGGTGGGTAATCCAAAGCATCTACGCAAGCGAACGTGTCGCTATGCATATGGCGCTGGTTTCATTTAAAAGGCCGATCATGGTGTTGGGCGCTCAGGGAATCGACACCACGGCGACCTTGGTCAGGTCGGAAATCAATTCGCCGAAAACGATGTCGCGCAGCTCGTCACGGACCTGATCGAGGGGCAAGAGTGTCCACCCTTTGACCAGAATTAAGATGGACCCGTCTTGGTCGGCGACGGGACCGATGATGTCGCCGGGCTCGACACTGAAAACGGCGATGGCGAGATCTTCGGGGACTTCGTCGCGGCGCATCCGCCCGAGGTATCCACCATGCAGGGCGGTTTCCAAATCTTCCGATTGGCTGATCGCTTCGAGGTGAAAGTTTGCTTTTCCAGCACGTAGCTGTTCGCCCAACTGGTGCAGTTTTTTCGCATTTTTGCGACGGATCACATACAGATCGACTTCGGTGAACTGGTCGTGGTGTTCGCTGTAATAGCCTTCCAGTTTTTCATCCGAAATGCTGTCGCGCACTTTATTTCTCAGCACCGCGTGGGCGCATGCGGCGGCGAAATTTTCCGTCGTCAGGTTTTGGCGTTTGAGCCAATGTTGGGTCTCATCGGGATCGGAAAGGTCAAGCGCATAACGGGTGCGGTCCGATTCGCGCTGAACCTCTTCGGAGGTGACGGAGAGGCCTTGTTTTTGCGCATATTGATGTAAAACCACGCGCTCGACGGTGGCTTCCAAAAATGGGTGAGGATCGTTGATCGCCGACCAATGCAGTGCATCGTGCAGATCGATCTTTTCACTGTTCACGGTCAAAAACGACATGATTTCAATTACTCACACTAACTAATGAACCGGCGCGTGGGGAGGAAGGCTCCCTCACTGCGATTGGTGTTGACGCAATCACAGTCATTTAGATATACGCCTCAGGCAGAGAAACATCATCTTTCTGCACGGATATGATGATTTGCGCTTGATTGCGAACAATCACAACGCTTAGCTTAGCGCATGGCAAGCCAAGCATTCAATTCTCATCGCGCATACAAGGTCCATTTTCGCCATGTCCTGAGCACGTCGGCGTTATGTGCTTGGTTGGCGGTGGGCGGCTGGGCCACGTCGGCGCAGGCGGATAATTTACAAGACGCTCTGGGCACAACGTATCAAAGCAACCCAACGCTTTTGGCGGCCCGTGAGGCTTTGCGTTCCACCATGGAACAATATCCCCAAGCGCAAGCCAACTGGATGCCCAGGTTGAGCACTTCCGCCACGGCGGCGGACACGCTGAGCCGTTCCAAAGCCGATACGCGTTCGCAAAGCCGCACCAGCGAACTGAAGAACACCTTGTCGCTGAGCCAGCCGATCTATCGCGGCGGGCGCAATTTCGCAGAGCTGCGCAAAGCGGAGGCCGCCGTCAATGCTCAGCGCGCCACCTATACGACGTCGGAACAGACGGTCATCCTGTCCGCCATCACGGCCTATATGAACGTCATGCGCGATCGTCGCATTCGCGACCTGCGCAAGGCCAATGTCGAATTGTTGCAAAAACGCTTGGACAACACCCAAACGCAATACGATTTGCGCCGTCGGACGTTGACCGATTTGTCGCAGGCCCAAGCCCGGTTGAGCCAAGCCAAGGCGACGTTCGTGCGCTCCGAAAGTACTTTGGCCAGTTCGACGGAACAATACACCCAAGTCATCGGTCATCCGCCCGTCGAGCTGGCGATGCCCGAGGTGATGCCGACCACGGCGGAAAGCCTTGATGAATTTTTGGCGCAAATGGACGAATTGAACCCGGCGATCTTGGCTGCGGCGTATGCCGTCGAACAGGCGCGCGAGGATGTCAAAATTCAAACCGGCAATCGCTTGCCGACGCTTCAGTTCGACGCCAGCATGTCCCATTCGCGCTCAAAAGAATTGGGCGGCGACATCGCCACGCGTTCCCGGGAATTGAGCGGCACCGTGACCTTGAACGTGCCGCTGTATCAATCGGGGTCCGAACTTTCCCAAGTCCGTGCGGCGCGCTATGCAACCAACCAAAAATTGTTGGAATTGGATTCTGCCAAACGCACGGCACGCCAAACTGCGATTTCGGATTGGAACAGCTTGCAAAGCACCAAGGCCAGCGTTGAGTCGTTGGAACAAAGTGCTGAAGCCGCGCGGGTCGCACGCGACAGCATCACCCAAGAACTCGAAGTCGGCCGTCGCTCGTTGATCGATTTGCTGAACGCCGATCTGGAACTGCTCAACGCGGAAATCGGTCTGTTTACTGCGCGTCGCGATTTGGTCGTACAGACCTATACGGTGATGCGCACCACCGGTCAGCTCACCGCCAGCGGCTTGGGCTTACCCGTCGATGTGTACAGCCCGCAAGGCGACTTTGAGCGCGCGAAATGGAACCTCTTCACCACATCAATTAAGTGATATCAGCCTGCGTTCAATGTGCTGAGATCGGTGGTGTCGGCGAGAATAATGCCCATTTGGGAACCGCTTGTGATCGCGTTGGTGAAGGCTTGAGAATAGCCTTCCAAATACGCGACTTTGTTGGCGTCGCCGGTGGTCGAATGATCGGTGACGTCATACCAAGCCTCTGCCTTGCCGGTGCTGGTGTTGAACACTGCAAACATCGCACCAATGGCATGGCTTTGCGCATTGATGGCCGTTTGAATACTGGCGTCGTCGGCTTTGGTGCCTAGGTTGAACCATTCATTGGCGTCAATGGTGGTGTCTTTGTTGCCAATCACCGTTTTCTCAATATAAATACGATCGCTTTGAGACAAGGTGTAGTCGGCGATGGTGTCGACGCCCTGATTGGCAAGCGCTTGATAGGCGAATACATCCGCCCCCGTACCGCCGGTCAATGTGTCCGAACCCAAACCGCCACTGATCACATCGCTGCCGCTGCCGCCGGTGATGATGTCGTCACCGTTGCTGCCTGTGAAGGTGGTCCCCGTGGTGTTGGTGGTGGTGATGATGTCGATGCTGGTCAGCGTGATCGCCGACAGATCGATGCTGCTGTCCGCCGTGGTGATGGTGTCGGTGCCAGTGTTGCCGGTGATGGTGGTGACGCTGGTCAGATCGGCTTGATTGACCTGCAGGCTGTTGGTTCCAGTGACACTGAAGGTGATTTCGGAAATGCCGGTCACGGCGTTGGTCGCAAACGAATACGTTCCGCTGTCGCTGAAGACAATTTTATCGTCGCCGCTGCCGGTGATGGCAATGGTCGACGGAAAATTGGTCGTCGTCGAACCGGTCAAAGTGGCACCGACGGTGTCGCTGGAGCTATCGAGAATAATTTCACCGGCACCGCTTACGGTAACGCCCGTCAAATTCATGCCGTTATCGCTAACGATTTTGTTGCCGCTGCTGTTCGTACCGAACGAGATGGTGGTGGTGCCACTGGTGAAGCTGGTCGAACTGTCCACATTTAAGATCGTTGTGGAACTGCTATCGGCCCCGGTGTTGAGATTGATCAAAAAATCGCCCGAAACAGCGGTGCCGCGCAAATCCATGTCGCCCGCCGTGCCGTCGGTGCCCAGCGTCTTTAAGGTGTTGGCATGGGCGGGTCGATTGGACAGGGTGGTGATGCGCGTGCTCGCATCGACGGTGATCGTATCGGTGCCAGAGCCGACCGAGAGCGTGGCCAAGGTCACGCCGCTCAGCGTATAGGTATCGTCATAAGCGGTGCCGGTAACCGAACCGATGTTGCTCATCGACACATTCAAGCCATTACCATCCGTGATGGACCCGGTCGTCCCTGTGATGGTGACGGTGACGGCGTTCGTATGGGTCGCGTAATTGTAACTGTTGGGTGTGGATGTTGTTGTCGTTTCCGTCGTGTTTGTCGTTGTGGTTGTCTTCGTCGTTTCTGCAGCCGCTGCAGCTAAAGCGGCGGCTTTCGCCGCGGCTTCGGCAGCCGTTTTTGCGGCGGCTTCGGCGGCGGCTTTTGTCGCAGCTTCCGCTTCGGCGGCGGCTTTAGCGGCGGCCTCGGCGGCGGCTTTCGTTGCGGCTTCGGCGGCGGCCTTGGTGGCGGCATCATCGGACGCTTTGTCTTGCGTCGTTCCGTCACCTGATTTAGCGGTGTCGTCTTTGTTGGCGGTATCGACCTTGTCGGCTTTATCGGCCTTATCCGCTTTGTCGGCTTGGGTTTGTTTGTTCTGCTCAAACGCTTGGGTTTGCGCCTTAAAAGCCGTATCCGCCAATGAGCTGAATTTTTGCGCCTGTTCGGCCTTCGCCTGAGCAGCCTCGGCTTCGCCTGCTTTGGCTTGGGCTGCGGCTTGCGCCTGGGCTGCGACCTGAATTTCGGCTTCGGCGGCGGCCTTGGCCTCAGTTGCCTTTTGCGCCGCTTCTGCGGCTTTGGCTTCCGCGGCTTCGGCCTTGGCGATGGCGACTTCGTCACCGCCAGCTTCGGCTTCGGCCTTGGCGGCTTCGGCTTCGGCTTGGGCGGCCTCGGCTTCGGCTTGGGCGGCCTCGGCTTCGTCTTGAGCTTGTTTGGCCTCGGCTTCGGCTTGCTCGGCTTCGGCTTCGGCTTTTTGCGCGTCTTGCTGGCTTTGCTCGGCCTTGTCTTGAGCCTGGCTGGCGTCTTGTTTTGCCTTTTTGGTGACGGTCTGGATCAGCTTGGTGAGGTTTTGACCGAACGATTGCTGCAGTTCAGCCGCAGAGAGAATCACGATCGGCGTCGGTGAGAGGTTGGCGCTGAACACCGTGGTGCTGGCCCCGGCGCTGTTGAGCGTCAGGCTGCCGGCCCCGTTGGAAATGACGATTTCACCGACGTTGCCGTCCACATCCTTGATCAACGTGATTTTGTTCTCAGCCCCTTCGGCGGCGGCTCTGCCGACCACGGTTGAGCCGCGAATGCCGATGGTCGATGTCGGTGTGCTGACCACCATGCCGTCGGGTGAGGTTTTGGCGACCTGGCCGCTGACGAACGAAAACACACCTTGAACGACGGTGGTGTTGAACACGCCGGTCTGGCTATCGGCGTCGTAGACCATTTCGTCCATGACCATGCGACCGTCTTCATCCAGCGAAAACACCGTATCGTCGACGAAAATGATGCTGACGTTGGAACCCGTGGCGGTGGCAAGAACATCGCCCTGAAAGACTTTATCGCCGGTGACCAGTGTGCCTTGGCTGCCGTCGGGATGGGTGACCGTGACGCTGCCCTCAGCCTCACTGACTTGGCCGATGGGCTGGCCGAAAGCGATGCCGATGGGTGCGCCTTGTCCAAGTTGCGCAACGTGTTGTGGTGCGACCGGTCCGGCCAGTGCCGTGAGCAATGGCCCACTGAGAACCGCACCATCGTGGGTGATCAGGTCAGGGGGCGTTTTGGACATAAAAAAAGCAGGGACCACATACATGTCCCCGCCCAGGTTTTTACCGGGAGCTTCAATCAGCAGATCCGGTCCCGCCCGTGTGAATTCAGCATGGAGAAAATCGCTACCGATGGGCAAGGTTACACTTTCGTGTTCATCAAAGCCGATACGTTGCGCAGGCTGCTGCTGTGAGCCTTCTGTCAGACTGTACGCCATCAAACACTTCTCCGGACCATGCCAAGCTTCATATGATTATATAGAAGGACTTAACGTACTGATAATCCGTACAGAGAAACATTGATAGTGAAAAAAGAGACCTGCTGCAGGTCGTTCTCAGACATTTATTTGAGCAGCTCGGCGCAACGGCGCATGACGTTATCCCCGATCTGGACGAGGGGCCGATCATCGAGCGGTCGGCGGAGGGAGTTGATCACATCCTCACCGCATCGGAGTTCGCCGAACTTAGCCGTCATATCGAAACCGTCGTGCTCAATCGCGCGGTACGTTGGGACGGCAGCCGCCGGGAGATGCTCAATGGCTGCAAAAGGCTTGTTTTGCATTCAAGGTTCGCGATGCAATGGCATTTATATTGTGGTCAAAAAATAACCATAAATTTATTAATGCCTAAAATTTGTGCGCTTTAAGTAGGGGCTGTTTGTTCGCGCATAGCGCTCAGTCCGTGAATTTTTCAATTATTAGAGTGTGTTATGTGATTTTTCGGATTTGGCATGCCCATTGCTTTGGGATAGGCCATAGATCCCGGCGCACCGTGCGGTGGTTCTACCAAATACTTTTTAGGAGGAGCCAATGAAGTTAATCATGGCAATTATCAAACCCTTCAAACTCGACGACGTGCGTGAGGCACTGACCGGGCTTGGGGTTGAAGGTATGACTGTTACAGAAGTTAAAGGTTACGGTCGCCAAAAAGGTCAAACGGAAATCTACCGTGGGGCTGAATACGAAATCCACTTCCTTCCCAAGGTCAAGGTCGAGGTCGCTGTTGCAGACGATCAGACTGAGCGGACCGTTGAAGCCATCAGTGGTGCCGCGGGCACCGGCAAGATTGGTGATGGAAAAATCTTTGTTGTCGATCTCGGAAAGGCCATGCGCATCCGAACGGGCGAAACCGGTGACGAGGCCCTTTGAGGAGACGAAACATGAAACGTAACGTATTAAAAATTTCTACGCTTGCAGCCGCGCTTATGGTCTTGTCTGCACCCGCACACGCTGAAGTTTCCGGTGAAACGGCGTTTATCTTCAACTCGCTGTCATTCTTGATGCACGGTTTCCTCGTGATGTGGATGGCCGCTGGCTTCGCGATGTTGGAAGGCGGCTTGGTCCGCAGCAAAAACACCGCGATGCAGATGCTCAAAAACATCGGTCTCTACTCTTTCGCCGGACTGATGTTCTATGTCGTCGGCTACAACCTGATGTACATGGACGTGACCGGTTGGATCGGTAGCTTCGCCGTTTGGGGCGCTTCCGACCCGGGCATCACCGCCGATGGCTTCACCGAAGGTGACTACGCTGCCGGTTCCGACTGGTTCTTCCAGATGGTGTTCGTTGCGGCAACCGCTTCGATCGTTTCCGGTGCCATGGCTGAACGCATCAAACTGTGGCCGTTCGTGATCTTTACGATCGTTCTCACCGGCTTCATCTACCCGATCCAAGGTTCTTGGACGTGGGGCGGCGGCTGGTTGAGTGAAATGGGCTTCTCCGATTTCGCTGGCTCCACCATCGTTCACTCCGTGGGTGGCTGGGCTGCTCTGGCGGGCGCGATCTTCCTCGGCGCTCGTAAAGGCAAATACGGTCCCGATGGTTCGGTTCGTCCGATCCCCGGCGCAAACTTGCCGCTGGCGACCATTGGTACGTTTATCTTGTGGATGGGCTGGTTTGGCTTCAACGGCGGTTCGCAGTTGGCCATGGGCTCCGCTGCCGATGTGCGTGACATCGCCAGCATCTACATCAACACCAACTTGGCTGCTGCCTCCGGTGTTGCCGTGGCGATGATCCTCACCCAGTTGATCTACAAGAAAGTCGATCTGACCATGGCGCTGAACGGTGCTTTGGCCGGTTTGGTTTCGATCACGGCTGAGCCGCTGGCTCCGACGCCGGGTCTGGCGATCTTGATCGGTGGCATTGGTGGTCTTGTTGTGGTGTTCGCTGTTCCGGCACTCGACAAGCTGAAAATCGACGACGTGGTCGGTGCGATCTCGGTTCACTTGGTTGCTGGTATCTGGGGCACCCTTGCGGTTGTTCTCAGCAATGACGGCGCTGACATCGTGACGCAGATCACCGGCATTGTCGCCATTGGCGCATTCGTCTTCGTGACCTCTTCGGTGATGTGGCTGATCCTCAAATTCACCGTTGGCATCCGTGTCAGCGAAGAAGAGGAAATGGAAGGTCTCGACAAAGCCGAGCTTGGTCTCGAAGCCTATCCGGAATTTGGCCGCGGTTCGCAGAACATCTAAGCCAAATACACTTCGAGTGGGTTCGGACTATTGCTCTAGTTCCCCACCCGCTCAAAGAATGGGGCCAGGATTATATCCTGGCCCCATTTTCTATTGTGCACTTCATTGGGCGTAGCGACTGTCGGTTCCATTTTGAAATGTCGTCATATAGGTTTTTCGGGGCCTAATTCACAATTTAGTATGTCATTTATAGCGTTTTAAATTGTCGTTATCTTGCATTTGTATAGCTTAATATGTCGCTGAATTTGAAGTAATTTCTGTGAATTGAATGAGTGGTGACGGACATGCCGAGTGTCCGGGTGGGGTGCTCAACGCACATAAGGGTGGTTGCGTGCCCCGCAACCACCAATGACTGACTCCCTGGTTCATAGAGATGGGGGACTTTACGTTGTTCTGTGTATCCTCGTATAACGCCTGACCAACATTCAGAAACAATTAGGACACACCCTCTCAGTGACAATGGGGCATCGTATGCCTCGGGTAGGCTGGACGAACGGCACGACAATAAAGGGGGAGTGTCGCCATCAGTGAAAGGGTGATGTGACCAAGACACACACCAATTAAGACAGTCATTTAAGGAATCTGAGACAACTATTATTGACATATGTCAATAATAGTGAGGGTGTTAGTTGCTTTGCTATAGGTTGTTAATGGCGTTATTGCGGGAAATATTTGGTTCTATATTGAAATTCTGGAGTTCTGTTGGCGTATTTGTTAAGTTTGTGTTTATGATCTTCGAGTGTGAATTATATGCTCGGGGATATATAGTGGTTGGAATGCAGCGCAGTTTGATGGAGAATTTCTCTGTTGTGGTCGAGTGCTATAGAAAGTGGCAGATTTGAGTGACGTATCTTAAAAACCATCAACTTTTGGCTTCACGTGATCTGCATGAGATGCGTGGCTTGTTGTCTGATTTGAACAATCTTGATGAAATCGATGTGATCGGTCGCGGAGCGGAACTTGATGCTGCGGTAAATGCCGTTTCTTTCAGTGGGTTAAATGTTTTGCATGCTTCCTATGGCGATGTTCGGGTCCAGGTTCAGGCCCCGGAGAGCGATACGGATGCCTTGTTTCTGATCATTCCCACACAGGGCGGCGCGACCGCACATCACAAGGGGCAGGAATATGTCATCACGAATGATACGGGCTTGATGCGGGATATGCGGGTGCCTATTTCGGCACACGAAGCTCAGTTTTCTTGCCTTGGCCTTACGCTACCTATTGGCGCCTTAAAACAACATGCCCACGCGCTTATCGGATCTGCGGCCTCCATGGTCGAACTTGAATTCAATATCGGACTGGACCTGAGCACGCCGGGCGGACGGCACGTGCGTGATACCCTGGACTATGTCTCTAATGCCCTGGATGGGCCATTGCGCAATCAGGACAGCGCCATTGTCTTGGATGGCTTCAAGGACCTTCTGCTCACGAACATTTTAACGCTGTTGCCCAATTCCTATACAGACTTGTTGCAACAAAAACCGCCGTCTGCCGCTGTTCCATATTACGTGAAACGGGCGCGCGATTTTATTCATGCTCATGCGCACACCTCCATCACACTGGAAAAACTGGCGCGCCATGCTGGGTGTGGATATCGGACGTTACAAATTGCATTTAATGATGCCTATGGCGTGCCGCCAATGACGTATGTCAAATCGGTGCGCTTGACCTACGTGCATAACGATCTCCTGAATGCGGAAGATGGCGTTACGGTCCACTCTGTCGCCACAAAATGGGGGTTTACCCATATGGGTCGGTTTGCTGAAAGCTACTCAAAACAATTTGGCGTTTTACCGATGAAAACCTTGCGCTCACGCAAGTAAGCCTCCCGCTTTATCCCTAAAACGCAATCAACATCCGGTATGTGCATGAAAACCGCAGCGCAGCCGTATTCCCTATAACCAGTTGCACACCTTTCACCTAATGTCGCTCTAACTGAATTGGTAAAAGCACACGTTAGGTGTGTTTTTCATAGATAGAGAAACACGGGCGGACTTGATACAGCCAGTAAGCTTGGTCGTCTGGTAGGGGTATAGAAATTGCAGGTGTTTAGTCTCAAATCAAAGTTGAAGGGCATGGCCATCGTTCTGTTTGCCATGCTGAGTATTGGCGCGACCAGTGCAGCGGCACAGCAGCTTTCTGCTGGTGCTTATGGCTACAGTGGCAAAGGTAAGACGACTTGTGGTGGTCTGGTAAATGGCAAGCTTGAAAAATCCTGCGGCGCGACCAAGGCCGTGTTTGAGGCTGACGCCGTCGGCGAATGCCCAAAGGGAAGTTTTTTCGATGTTGGCAAGTGGAGCTGCTGGACCTGCCCCAAGGGCTTTGTGCGGGCAGGGACCGAAAAATATGATTCGCGTAATCCGCTTGAGGTGGCGAAAGCCACTTTGCGCGCGCTGGTGCCTGTGGATGGTCCCCGTGCCTGCGTGAAGAAAAATTCGTCACGTAAGGGAAAACCGGCCAAGGCGACCTATCAAGGCACGGTTTGTCCCAAAGGCAGCTTTTTCGACCCGACCCGTGATGGTGAATGCTGGAGCTGCCCTTCGGGTTATAAACGCTCTGTGGCGCCGGTCGAATGGGCCGATGCTTGCGTCAAGGCGGCCAAAACAAACTTCAAGAAAATAAATCGATATGGGCGCGCGACGGGTTTTTTGGGCACCGACTGTCCCCGCGGAAAGTTCTGGGATGCCGTTGATGGACACTGTTACAGTTGCCCCTCAGGTTACAGCAGGACGGGCAATTCCGTTAAAAGTTCAAAAGCCTGTATGAGGGTGACCAAGGCCCAGCAGTCGAAGGCAAAGCTCAAGGGCAAAGCCGTTTGTAAAGTGGGCGAAATTTTGGATATCCGCAACAATGGTGAGTGCTGGACATGCCCGACCAACTATGACCGCACCGTTAGCCCGATCAATGGCAAAAATGCCTGTGAAATCGGCGGTGGCTGGGACTTCGCCACGGCCACGGAATCGTCGCCTTTGACGTGCAAATCGGGTCAGGTTTTTGATCTGGTCAACGCAAAACACAAAAAAGTACAGGAGTTGATTAAGGCACAGTTCAAAGCTGCGAAGAAAAAGGTTCCTGCAAATCTCGGCAAGAAAGGCGGCGGCACCTGCTGGAGTTGCCCGACGGGCTATCGGCGCACGGTCTTTGCCGTCTGGGATAAGGGTGCGTGCGAATCCAACGGAATCAAGTGGAAGGCGCCCACCTACAAACAGCCGGGTCTGTTTGGCCTGAAGGGGGCCACCGATGTGGTGCGCGAGCTGATTGCAGAGCGCAAGCTGATTGAAGAGTTCGCCGACGGCATTGCGCCGACGCTCAAAAAATCTAAAGAACAAACGAGACGTGATGTCTGGGAGGAAATCAGCAAGAACCCAAGTGAGAGTGGTGTCTTGAAGCTGGCGGTGTTTTCACGCCTGCAGGCCGCAGCCACGAATTCCGGCAAGGCCACCGCGGCAGAGCGCACGTTGCTGAGCAGTTTTGAAGATGCCGTCGTCAATTATCAGACCTTCCTGGCCGAGCAGGCCTTGCAGGCCTACCAAGCTTGGGATGCGGCCGATAAGAAAAAGAACGAAGTGTACAGCACCGTCATGGTCGCCGGAGTCGGGGTGGCGTCTGTGGCCACAGGTTTCGGCGCAAGCGCCGGGCTCTACGCCATGGGGGCTGAAGCGCTCAGGAACGAGCTGTGGCCCTTGCCAGATTTCACGGACATCACGCTGAGATCTGTCATCGAGGACCAAATCAAAGGGGAAGTCGTTGGGCTTGTCTACACCAAAGCCCTGCTGTCGAAACCGGTCCTGAGAAAGCTTTTTCCGTCGGATGCGGCCGCCAAAGTGGCCAAAAAGGCGCTTACGGAAGCCACCGAGGCATATGAGAAAAAGCTCGGTCAGTTCATTATGCAAAAGCTCTCGAAGAAAGTGGCGCAAAAGGCGGCCGCAAAAGGTGCAGGCGTTACGGCGAAGGCTGTGGCGAAGGCCTTCGCTTCCGCCGGTCCGCAAATCTTGGCTGAGGTGGCGATCGATACCGTCATCGCTTACCTTGAGATGCAAATCGAGCGCGCCAACGCAGAACCAAGGCTGAAAGCCAATGTCGCCGAAGCCAAGCGTCCCTTTAAAGTCAAACGTCTGTTGGCGACCGTGGAGGGCTCAAATGAGGTCAGTTCACAATGGGCCACTGCAATGGGTGGCGCTGTAACGCCGGCGAAAGCGGATAAAGTCGCTATCCAGAAGGCTGCGGGCGTTGTTTTGGCAACCTATGAGCCAGCCCCCGCTAAAGCGACTGCTGCGCAGGCTCCTAAAAAAGCGGCTGTGCAAGTCGCTTCAAAGTGGGTGAAAATCGGCGGCTCAGCCCGCGATGTCGCGGTTGGATCCGACGGCACCACGTATGCGATTGGTGTGAAGAAGGGTGGAAAAGGCGGGTATCAAATCTTTAAGCGCGCCAAAACCGCCAAAAAATGGACCAAGATATCCGGTGCCGCGACACGCGTTGCGGTTATGGGCACCCAAGCTTGGGTTGTCACCAGTGATGGTCAGATATTTTCCCAGTTGGGCAACAAGTGGAAAAAGGTCCCAGGTCCTGCCGCGCAAGACATTGGTGCCAGCTCCACGGGCGTGTGGATTATCGACGTAAACGGAAAAATCCATAAACGTGAGGGAAATGGGTGGACGAATGTTCCGGGTACCGCTTATCGGATCGACATCGATGCGGACGGCAGGCCGTGGGTCGTGAACAAACGGGGCAATACCTTCACGCATAACAATAGCCAAAAGTGGGTAAAGTTTCCCGGTGTGGCCATTGATGTGGCGGCCGATGTTCCGGGTATGGCGAGAATCGTCGGTAAGAACGGCAGGATTTTTGTGTTTAACGCCACGAAGCAAAATTGGGACCCGATTTCACAAAGTACGGACTCTCAAGCCATCGGCGCGGGCGGAGGGCAAGTGTGGAGGCTTACAAAGACGAACAGCATTTTTCGTCTGCAATAAGCTGAACAGGGGAAGGGGCGAGGGCACCTCTCGACCTCTTCCTCAGTTTGTCAATTTCTTCAAGACTTCATACATCATGAGTGGGTACCAATATGCATTCGTTTAAAATGTCTCTTCGCAGCACGGTGGCGGGGGTTTGTTTGGTGGGTTTGGCGGGTTGCCAGACCACAGGCTTGAATGCGCCGACCTTGTCGGGCGAGCAGGTTGCTGCGGCGAAGACGGTTGTCGGCATGCCGTCCGAGGACAGCGCCATTCAGGTTCTGGTGCAAAAGAGTATCGATGCGCTGGAAGCGAATGAGCTGAAAGACGCTTCGCGGTTCATCAATCTGGCGTTGAAGCTGGATGTGACCAATCCCGATTTGCAGTTTCTCAATGGGCTGACCTATCATTTGATGGGCGTGCGTGGCGATTCCAGCAAGTATGAGCTGGCGGAGCAAGGCTATAACCAATCGTTAAAGTTCGATCCAGGCAATCTGTCGGCGCGTTATCAGTTGGGGCTGTTGTATATGGACCAGCGCCGCTACGGTTTGGCGCAGGGACATTTCGCTGCTGTGGCGCTGCACCGCGGCGACGATCCGGCGGTGCTGTATAGCCTGGCGTCCGCGTCTTATTACGCGCGCGACCCCAAAACGTCGGAAGCGGCACTCAAGCGTTTGATGGTTGTAGCTCCGGGCGCTAAAAACCAGCCCGAAATTTTGAAAGCGGCGGCTTTGTCGTTGTCGGCTATGGATGACCGTGCAGGTGCCGCTGAATTCGTGACGGCGTATCGCAATGCGGTAACGGATGAGGCGGATGGCAGCGATGCCACCGTCCTGAACCGCCGGGTGGATGGCTGGCGATCATTTTACGACAGCGACGCCAAGGCGCTGCTGGCCCAGTATGGTGCCGACCCTTACGGTGGGGGCGCGGACCCTTACGGTCAGTCCGCCGACCCTTACGGCGGCGCGGACGCTCAACAGGGCACACAACAAACCCTCGGCGCGGACGCAGGCTTTGTCGATCCGTCCATGGTGGTGGTCGACGTGGTGCTGATCGGCACCCAGGAAGACGTGCGTGATTCACGCGGCGTCAACTTGCTCAACGGGTTGCAGTTGCAATTCGGCGACCCGCTGACCGGCGCGGTCGGCTTTGGCATGAGCAGCACCCGCACCAATGATGGCTTGGGCTCGGGCCTGGCCCAACAAACCAAAACCATCACCCGTGCGATCTCCATTCCGGCGGTGACTTATTCGCTGAACATCGCCAATTCGTTGGATGCCAACAACCAGGTTCTGGCGAAGCCCAGTCTGGTGGCACAGACCGGTCAAACGTCTGAGTTTTTCTCCGGCACCGAAATCCTCGCCGCAGCGGTTTCCGGTGGTAGCGGCGACAGCGTGTCGGTGCAAAAGGAAGTTGGTGTGAAACTGGCGGTAACGCCGGAGGTGTTGCCTGACGATATGCTGCGATTGCATGTGGTGGCGGAACGCACCTTCTTGACCGATCCGTCGAACTCGGTGGTGTTTGAGTTTCGCTTGGATACCACCAAGACCAACGTCAACTCCACCGTGACGATGAAGTTCGGCGAGACCTTGATCCTGGGTGGATTGAGCGAACGCGAAACCTCTAAATCCGCAGACGGCGTTCCCGGTCTGATGGATATTCCGGTGTTGAACTATTTGTTTTCGCAGCGGGTCGAGCGCCAGTTTGAGCGTTCGATCATGATCTTGATGACGCCGCGCCGCCCACACTACACCCGTCAGTCTTCCGCGGACCGCGAAGAAGCCAATCAAAAGCTGTCGGATCTGGAACGCGAACTGCAACGCCTGGAACAGCGTCATAGTGACTGGTTCACTCCTCGCCCAACGTTCAACGTGTTGCGGGACAAGCTGCAAAGCCGTGAGTTCTTAGAAGAGTTCCGCAACGGCGATGTGAAAATTCAGTCTTGGCACAACGATGCCAATGGTCAGCAGCACATTGCGATGGTGCGGGACCGGTTGCTGAAGAATTGATGCTCTTGTCTCTTCATGAATTGTGATGTGGAGTGATGCCATGATGCTGAAGCTGGTTAAATTCTGTCTTGTTTTCGCCTGTATAACGCTTGGCTTGGTCCAAGTGGATATAGAAGCTCTGGCGCAAGACAGCGGGGCAAAGATTTCATGGATCCGTATGCCCGGTACGGCAGTGGACATTTCCATCAATATTGACGGTCAAGCTTATGTCACCGCCACCGATGGCACACCGTGGCGTTGGGATAAGGTGGAGCAACGCTGGCGGCGCATGTCGGGTAATTTCGTGCGCATTACGGCGGCCGAGGGCAATCGCCCATGGGCCATCAACGCCGATGGTGTTGTGTTTCATTACAATGGCCTATGGTGGGAAGATAAAGCTACGGATGTCGCAGACGTCGCTGCCGACACCAACGGCAACGTCTACATCGCCAAGACCAATGGCGAGATCGAAAAATGGTATCCGCTGCGCAGTGAATGGCGACCCTTTGAAGGGGTGGCCAAGCGCATTGCGCTGGACCCGGCAGGCCAACCTTGGGCCGTGACACGCGATGGGCGCATCCGCGTGTTCGATGGAAAAACCTGGATCACCCTGCCGGGTCGGGCGCGCGACATCGCCATTGGCGGCACGGATGTTGTGGCGATTGCAGATAGTGATGGGCAGGTGCGGACATGGAACAGTGCAGAAAAAAACTGGACTGTGATCGCCGGCATCAGCGGTGTGTCGAGCGTCGGCGTTACACCAAATGGCAGTATTTGGATTGTACTTCAAGACGGCGGGATCATGTCAAACGGCGGATTGGAGAGTGAAGAAGCCAGTACAGAAGAAGATACAGCCACAGAACCCAAGTCAACGGCACTGCATGCACCCGTGATCACGGTGCCGGTGCGAAGCGCGAGCACTCCAGTGCCAACAAGCGTTGTTGCGCCAACCGTCAAAGCTCCACTCGCAACGCTGACGGGAACTGCAGAAGCCGCAGCAGATACGGGGGCGCAGGGCACGGTCGCGACGACAGGATTTGTCGACCCAATCACCGTCACCACCAAAGAGAAAATCAGCTTTATCAATACATTGAAAACTGCCAGCACGTTGGCGATCGGTGCTGATGGTAGTGTGTTCGGGTTGGACAGCATCGGCAATGTCCTACGTTGGTCCAATAAGAAAAAGAAATTCGACAGTTTCCCCGGGTCCTTGTTGCGCATTGCCGTAGATAAGGATGGTCATCCTTGGGGTGTTTCCGCACTGGGGCGTGTATTCCGCCATACGGGCAGCCAGTGGAAGCAAATCCCCAATGCCACGGCCTCGGATATTTCCATCGGTTTTGACGGCACGGTTTTGGCGGCAAGTGCCGCAGGGCGTTTGTACAAGCTCAACGCCGCGCAAAACCATTTTGATATGATTCCCGGCACAGGTGTGGCCTTAATTGCCGCAGGACCTGATGGTACGCCGTGGGCAGTACGATCAGATAAACTGGTGCAACGCTGTGATGTGAGCCCGTGTAAAGTTTATAGCCAAAAAGCCAATGCCATCGCCGTTGGACCGGACGGTAGCGTTTTCATTGTGTCCAATACGTCGCGTTTGATGCGCTTGGATAAAAACGGTCAGTTTAAAGCCATCCAAACCCCCGGCCATACGCCACTGCAAGTGACTGTTGGCCCCAGCGGTTATCCGTGGGTGGTCAGTTCCAGTAACATCGTGTTGGCCTCGACCTATTTCGATCGTGATGAAGGCGCGGATCTCGCGGAGGCAGCAGCGACATCCGCGTCGGGAACCACTGGAACAGGATCAACCACGACGGTGATCAGCACCAGCGTCTCCAGTTTTACATTTACCAAAAACATGCGGTTTGAAACGATCTTAGCCGATGGTCTTAGCCCAGGCGCTTACGCCAAGCTTGCCAGCAACCCCGACGGTGTGATTTGGGCATCGACAACGGGTGGCTCATTGGAAAAATATAACCCTGTGCAGAAAAAGTTTATAGATGGAGGCACCAAGTTTGAAAGTGACGGCATTGACATTTCAGATTTTGACATCGCCGCCAATGGTGACATCTGGGCTTTTACATCGAGCCAAAACCAGCAGCAACAGCAGCAGAATTTCTTATACAGGGAACGCAATAAGGAGTTGAAAGAATACACCGTGAGCGGCTTTACCGTAGGTGGCTCATCTGAGGGCGGCGTAGCCGTCAGTCCGGACGGGACTGTATATGCGTTGATGACGTCAGGCAGCAGCACTTACATTTACACCAAGGCTTCGAACTCGGAAACGTTTAAGAGATTCAGCAATGACGCAGACGTTGTCGCGGTGAGCGTTGGTCCGGGCAACGATGTATGGATCATTGATAAGAACGAGATTGTTCAGCAATGGACGGGCACAAAATTTGAAAACCGTCCTTCATATGGTTCTGTCAAAGCCACTCGCATCGCTGCCGGTAAAACCGACGGCACGATCTATATCGTCGCAACGGACAACACACTACGCAAATGGAACGGCACCAATAGCAGCTTCGACAAAGTGAACAACATTACGGCGTATTACGTCGCTGTGGATGGTGATGGCCGCCCTTGGGTCAATACCAGCAGCACGCCCACAATTAAGCGCGGCAAGGATTAAGCCTAACGTCGTCCCAAATACTTCATGACGTATTGGTGCATCTGACCTGAACCCCATAAATTGGACTGCTTGAGGTGAGAATTTTCTCGTAATGTTTTGGCTGGCATGACGAGGAACGACGATGAAAAAGTCACGATTTACTGAGTAACAAATCGCCTTCATTTTGAAGCAAGCAGACGACGGTGTCGGCATTGACGAGGTCTGCAGGAAGGCGGGAATTTCCCAACAGACCTATTACCGATGGCGCAAGAAGTACGCTGGTTTGATGCCTTCGGAGCTGCGTCGATTGAAGCAGCTCGAAGAGGAGAACAACTGTCTGAAGCGGATGGTCGCGGATCTGAGCCTGGACAAAGAGATGCTGCAGGACGTCATCAAAAGAAAGCTCTGAGGCCTGCGAAGGGACGGGAACTTGTGGATCATCTTCGCGGTGCCTGGCAGGTGAGCATTCGCCGGGCCTGCAAGGTGATCATGTTGCAGAAGTCGACCTACCATTACAAATCCCGCCGCCCGTCGCAGGCCGTACTCAGGAAACGCATGCGCAAGATCGCCGAGACCCGTGTCCGTTACGGGTACAGGCGCATCCACATCATTTTGAAAAGGGAGGGGTGGCGTGTGAATCACAAGCTCGTGTACCGGCTCTATGTCGAGGAAGGCCTGCAAATCCGCAATAAACGGCCCAAGCGGAAGGTTGCGGCGAAGGTTCGGGAAGATCGCAATCCGCCATCTGCGCCGAACGAGGTTTGGGCCATGGACTTTCTGTCGGACCAGCTTTTTGACGGTTCGAAGATCCGCATTCTGACCATTGTCGATGCGTTCTCGAAAGTTTCTCCGGCGATTGATGTCCGGCAACGTTACCGGGGATCGGACGTGGTCAATACGCTGGAGCGGGTGACGGCGGTCCACGGCTTGCCCAAAAGCATTCGGGTGGACAATGTTCCCGAGTTCATCTCCAAGGATCTGGATTTATGGGCCTGGATGAAAGGTGTCACGTTGGACTTCTCCCGCCCGGGAAAACCGACGGACAATGGCTTTGTCGAGTCCTTCAATGGCCAAGTCCGGGCTGAATGCATCGACCAGAACTGGTTCCTGACCCTGGACGACGCCCGGTCAAAATGCGAGGCTTATCGGAGAGAGTACAATGAAGGCCGACCCCATAGCGCCATCGGCAACAAAACCCCGATGGCGTTCATGAAATCCATCGGGCACCCCAGCCGCCGGTGGCCTCATAAACGGGAAGTTCCGCCGAGAGCCGGCCCAGCGTTGGGGGCAAGGTCATAATCGAACAGACTCTCGTTTCAAATGGTCCGGTTTTCGGGGGGCAGGTTATAATGATTAATACTTTTACGGCCTTTGGCTGAACTCATCAATAATACAGAAACTGCACCGCGCGTTTGGTCATGCGCTCCAGGCGATCGGGATAATTCCACTTTTCCATGCGGACGTCTCCAGACCTGAACTCCTTAAAGAACTTGCTGTCCTTCAAGTGCCAAAACACTGAGTCTAAGTTATCCGCGGGTTTACTCCATCCCTTACTGGCCATCAGTTCATCTAAATTACTTTGCATAATGTCAGCGTCCGCTGGGTTGGCCAAACCGATCTTGTCCGTCCCATCTTTGAGGGTATATCTCGGCTTGCGAGGCGTGAGCAGAATGACGATTGATTTCGTGAAATCCAATGTGTTTTGGTTGGAAAAAAGATATTGGACGATCGGGATGTCCTGAAGAAGAGGCACGCCGTCGCGCAATTTTTCGGTTGCCTTTTCACTCATGCCGCTCAGCACCAAGGTGTCGCCAAATTTCATTGTAACGTTCGCGGTCACCGTATTTTCAGTGGTTTGGGTGAATTTGGTGAAACCGGCATGAGTTGCCTGCGCCTCGATGAATGCGCGCGCTGCCGTCACGTTTAGCTCGACCTCATCTGGCGAATAAAATTTTGGCGTCACTTCCAGTTTAACGCCGACGGGAACAGGCTGCACTTGGCCCTGCCCCCCGTATGCATTTTGAAGTTCGACATGAAAAATGGAACCGGAAAAAAATGAGGATTGTTTATTATTTTGAGCAACGAGAGTTGGTCGCGCCATAACCTCATTCTTGTCATAATTATCGTTAAATATGTTCAGAGAATATGATGCGGAAATAGAGAACGATGGATTGATCGTAAACGCAGTTTGTCGCGAATTGGCCGCACCACGATTGATCGTACGGACGTCCGATGCGCTCCAAAGCGTTCCCGACAATGTTGAAGACAGACCATTTAGCAAATTCACGCCCTTCGATGTCGCCATGCGTTCCTCTGAACGAATGATGATCACGTCGACTAAGGTCATCAGCTTGTCATTGGCGGTTGTGATAGCTCCGCTTTGACCGGGAGTGCCGCCCACCGCCTGTGCTGCCCCCGCCGACATGATGGGAGCCGTAACGTCCTTGCCGAGGACGTCCGTCGTGCTTTGCGCTTCGTGCAGCAGGCCGCCTTGCTCACGGTGAAACCGCAACCAATCCGCCATTCGTTTTTTCAAATGCGTTTTGCGAAACGCCGATACGTTCCCTACAGCCGCATTGTAGAGAGCCAGTTGGACTTGCGCTGGGCCATTCTCACCGGCGGCCGCATAGAAAAGTGCGGCATCATGGGAAATACCCGCATTACCAGGTTGTAAGGCGTCAGCCTTTTCGATTGCAGCCAACGCCGTGTCCAAGTCCTGGGCGTAATAGGATGCGGTGGCAAGCCCTCGCAGGATGTCCACGTTCTCTTCATCGAACTGCAAGGCGTAGGCGAAGGCATCTTGCGCTTCTCGGTAGCGCTGCTCGGTAAAGCTGATCTGACCCAGTTGATAGGCCGCCCAGAAATTGGAGGGATCATATCGCAGTGCAAGATCATAGCCGACTTTAGCCATGTCCAATTGGCTGGCATCGCCCTGCGCCGCCATCAAGTGGTACGTCAGCGCGTTGAGGAAATGTAGGTTGGGATCCGTCGGACCAAACTTCAGGGCTCTGTTGAATGCCTTTGAAGCCACTTGTAAGTTTTTGTCATCAAGTGCCTGAAGGCCCGCGCGAATCCACGGATCGTTCAGGCGGTCGCCATTGGCGTTGGGGACCATATCGACAAAGCGGGGATGTGTGGCTGCATCGACGTTGGATGATGAACTCGCCCCCATTAGACCGCCGGTCGTGGCGTTGCATGACGCAAGGCTTCCCGCAAGAACTAAGATAGGAATAACCTTTATCATAAACTGTGCCCCGTAAATTCATGTCATTTTGTATCATTGTGGGAAAAATGGATGAGCCAAAACTTCCCAATGTGTAAAGCGCCTTGAGGATTGCAAGAGAGTAACAAGATTGGTTTTTTGTTTAAATAGTGATTTTAAAGATTGCTGCTGCGAATATTACTTCGCAGGGCTTAAGGGACATGACGAGAATGGATTCTACGGCCCTTTAGGTTGGCATGTGTCGGTCAGCGATGGAGCGCAAATCCGCGCTGATCCCAGTTGTCTGTTGAATGGAACATAATGCTACCATGGCCATCAACATCAGCGCGAGTGCTGCGATGCTAACAATTTTTTGGGCGATTTTAAGACGGGGCACTCCCTGCATTAGAGAGCTTTCTCACCTGCTTCGGAAATCACAAGCATTGCAGAGAGCATAGCCGATAGGGCTTTAACAGTATGGACAAGACTTAAGACAATAATGCCATGGTGAACACGAAAATCTCCGTTCAAAAGGTCTTTCTCGATCGAGGGCCCGGTTTCCGCAAACTTACACAACGTGGGAAGGTTTTAGGGCGGATTTGTTCGAGTACATTGAGACGTTTTATAATCCGCAGCGCAAGCACACCAACAACGGGATGCTGTCACCCGCCGAGTTCGAACGGCAGCACGAAATGAACGCGCAAGGTGCCTAACAAACTAGGGGCACCTCAACGGACGTTTTTCCCGCTATCCAAAATCAAGACAACAAGCGCCGTCTCCTGCAGACTTGAAACACCGAATACGGGCAATGCTTTTGTCCGCAATGGGTCAAAAACGGCTGTTATAGGCGATCTGAAATAAGGTCCGCTTAGCACCTGCATACCGGGCATTTAATCGAGTGATTTTGAAAAGCGGACATTCCACTTCCACTTTCAGCCAAGGCCCAGACATCAGGGGATTGCTCTAAAACAGCCGTTTTAGCCAATAGATAGTTTTTGGCAATCTATTTGGATGACGTCGACAGGTGGCTATCCCTATCCCCGTCAGTTACAGCTAATACCTTGTGGAATCATGGTGCCGTACCCAACCTCCAGGGGAGGAAGTTGTTTGCACGTGCCGTTCTTCTGCGTTTGATGTACTATCGAATGGTAAGAGCACGCGGCGCCAACAGATTTACCCTGACAGGCTTTGGCCGCCGCTTCACCATCCTCCATTTTTTTGTATTCTACTCCCTGACCAGGGCTAACAAATTGCGCGATCTCGATTTGATCCCCTGCCGCAATTGCTTGAGAAGCAATTACACTTAAAAACAACGCCGATGCCAGAATTCGAATGAATGACACGTTTTTTCTCCAATACAAAACAGAAGATTTTCAAATGTTGAGAGTCGCTTATTTGAGTGGCAATTTCAAGCGGTGTCTAGAAGAATTTGAAGCTACTGACGATAGCTCATTGACCGAATTTTCCCCGCTATTGACCCATTGTGTTGATAATCTCAAGCAGGAGCTTTTCAACACAATGGGTCAATAGCGGACCTGATCCAATCAGCCCAAGTATGCCTGCTTATTAGCCAAAGACCTTTGACCTGAACCACATAAATTGGACTGCTTGAGGTGAGAATTTTCTCGTAATGTTTTGGCTGGCATGACGAGGAACGACGATGAAAAAGTCACGATTTACTGAGCAACAAATCGCCTTCATTTTGAAGCAAGCAGACGACGGTGTCGGCATTGACGAGGTCTGCAGGAAGGCGGGAATTTCCCAACAGACCTATTACCGATGGCGCAAGAAGTACTGATCCTCCCCCACTGAATTGGTCCACCGTCTATGATAGGAAACGGAGGATCAGACATGGGTATCAAACGTCACAAACCGGAAGAAATTGTCTCCAAGCTGCGTCAGGTCGATGTACTTGTCGGGCAAGGTATCTCTCGCATTGATGCGATCCGTGAAATCAGCATCACCGAGCAAACGTATTACCGTTGGCGCAAGCAATATGGCGGCATGGGCACCAATCAACTCAAAGAGTTGAAGCGTCTGCAAAAGGAAAACGAGCGATTACGCAAGTTTGACCAGCCCTCACGAAGTGCTCCAACGTCTATGCGTTAGATCAAGCTTTTGGGCCTCACCTGAACCAATCGGCAGAATTAAAAGCGTAATGAGTTCACTCATCAAAAACGTTCATGTTGGCCGCTGTGAACAATTGAAGCATTCGTCCGACTTCGGTTGCCGCCAGCGTGGTGGTCAGTTCAGCTTGAATTTCAGTCACCATTTCTCGAAACGTCAGTATGGTGACGGGATTTCCCCCGATGGCGTCCCGGAAGGGTTGGTGAGTTTCCCAGTCACTGTTGTTCCCAGAGATTTTTGTGACCGCTGTAACATATGTAAACCGGTCCTCCCCGGTGGCGTCTTTAACGGCCTTGACGAAAGCCTCGGACCATTTGGGAACCGTTAATTCACGAAATGCCTGCCAAGCCATGCGGCCACGGCGTTTCTTGTTGTTTATGATGGCATCGATTTCTGAGGCTGGATTGAAACCCTGTTGCCAACTCTTGCAACTGACAACGAGGACCTTTCTATCGCCTTCGATCTTCGGGTGATATCCGATCACGTCAATGTCACTGTGGTTTGAATCCTGATTGCTGATGAAGTCGGGATGATCCCTGCGCGGCAAGAACTTGAGATTGTGCTGCACGAAGTATCCCTTATGAACGAGATACTCCTCGACAATTTGCTCAAGAATATCCTCTTTCGTCGCCATATCATTCACCTTTGAACCATCGCAAAGTGGAGTTCCGTAGGCTAGCACCTCAAGAAAACTCTATCGACAAACAGTTCCGCAAAAATTTGGGGCGAGTCAAAAGCGACGATTTTCAATCTGCAAATACAAAAACGGCCAACACCCTGATTTTGCAGGATACTGGCCGAATTTTGCGACATGTTTAGGTGTTAAAACGACAAACTAAGCTGTGATATGACAAACTAAACTAGAAATGACAAAAGGCTCCCGGTTGGGAGCCTTTTGCTGTGTTGGCTGGGGCGGTAGGGATCGAACCTACGGTGCACGGCATCAAAAGCCGTTGCCTTACCACTTGGCTACGCCCCATCACATTTGCACCCTCATCTCTGTGGGGTGCGGAGGGGAAAATAAGGGGTATCGTTCATATTCGCAAGTGCGAATGGCACAAAAAATTGTCTTATGTGTTTGGGGCCGTGTTTAATGGCGAGACAAGCCTAGAAAATCTCTGCAATCTCCAGCATTTCTGCGGCGCTTACCCACCAATCGGGATGGGCTTGGCTGAGGCTTGCAGCGGCGGCGGCGGCCTCGTTTTGACTGTTGAACAGGGCAAAGCAGGTCGCGCCCGAGCCGCTCATACGTGTCAGCAAGGCCCCATTGAGGGGGGCGAGCGCGTCCAGCACCTGTTGAATTTCGGGGCTCAAAGCCACCGCCGGGGCCATCAAGTCATTGTCGCGCCCCGCCAGCAGCTCGGCCAGGTGCTGGGCGTCACGGGGGTGGTCGTGAAACCGCGCGGGCTTTGAAAAGGGGGGGGGCGCGTCTTTGTAGGCGTTGAAAACGGCGGGGGTCGAAATGCTCACCCCCGGATTGACCAGCACCAGCCATGCGGCGGGCAAATGCGGGGCCATGTCCAGGCGCTCGCCGATGCCGCCCATATAGGTCGGACGGCCTTCCAGGCACACCGGCACGTCGGCACCCAGCTCCAGCCCGATGGACCCCAACATGTCGCTGCCCAAATCGTCACGCCACAGCTTAAACAAGGTTGAGAGCGCGCGCGCCATGTCGATGTTGTCGGCGACATCATGGGCGACGTGGTGGATGTCGTCGTCGGCGAGCTCGATATTCCAAAACCGCACCAAAGCTTGCAGCGTCGCGGCGGCGTCAGCCGACCCGCCGCCGATGCCCGACGCCACCGGCAGGTTTTTTTCCAACGTGATGTGGGCGTTGGCCTTGGTGCCGGTGCGTTCGGTGCGTTCGGCGAGCTTGCGCGCGGCGCGCAGCACCAAATTGTCGTCGTCGCATGAAAGTCCATCGGCGAACGGTCCGGTGATGGTGAGGCTGAGACCATCGCCCTCACTGACCGTGATCACATCGCCGACATCGGCGAACACCACCAAGCTGTCGAGTTCGTGAAAGCCGTCATCGCGACGTCCGGTGATGTGCAGGTACAGATTGATCTTCGCCGGGGCGGAACGGCTGACGGATTTGTTGTCGGTCGGGGGGGGCATGGCGACGACCTGTTACAGCGCTGCGGCGGGCTTCAAGCCGTGTTTGAGCTTTTGCTCGATAACCTTTTCGAGATCGGCGTCGGGTTCCAGCGTTTTGGCGCGTTCCCACTGAAAGCGTGCTTCGCGGGTGCGACCAACTTGCCACAATGCATCGCCCAGGTGATCGTTGATCACCGGGTCGGCGGGGCGCAACATCACCGCGCGTTCGAGCTTTTTCACCGCGGGACCGAATTGGCCGAGACGATACAGACCCCAGCCCAAGCTATCGACGATATAGCCATCGCGCGGGCGCAATTCGACGGCCTTTTCGATCATCTTCAACGCCCGGTCCAGGTGCAGCCCCTGATCGATCCACGAATAGCCCAGATAGTTGAGCACCAGGGGCTGTTCGGCGTCGAATTCCAAAGCTTTGAGAAAATCTTTTTCCGCCAGCGGCCAACGGTTGGTTTGCTCATAAGCGATCCCGCGCGCATAGAACACCGTCCAGTACCGTGCATCGATTATTTCGATGCGTTTAAAGGCGTCGGTGTAGGCCTGGGCGGCTTCTTTATAGCGCTCATGACGACGCAGCACATCGCCCAGCTCGATCAGGGGGATCTCACGGTCCGGGCGTTCGCGCGCCAGCGTGCGCAGCAACTTGACCGCATCGTCGGTTTTGCCCACACGGTCGAGGTTGTCGGCCATGTGCATGCGGGCGTTCCAGCTCATCGGTGATGATTTCGGAATCTTGGCATAGATGGCATTGGCGTCGGCAAAGCGATCTTTTGCTTCCAGCGCGGCGGCGACGACGATTTTCGCCGGGGTCATGTCGGGGCGCAGGTACAATGCCAGATGGGCGAGGATTTGATCGCGACCGCTGCCCGATTGGGACTGCAGAATGCTGGCGAAATTGTACAAGGCTTCGGCCGCACCGGCTTGCGCGGTGGCGACGCTCAAGGGCGTGGGCTGTTTGGCTTTGCGCCGCGCTTGGGACAACGCCAGCATGGCCGCGCCTTCACCGTCTTTGGTGAATTTGGAATAAAGCTCGTGCGCGTTGTCGTACTGGCCCTGACGTTCGTAATGCGCGCCCAACAGTTGCGCAATGCGGGTGGACATGCCGGCGTTTTTCAAAACGTTGAGGAAATATTGTTCCGCTGCATCGGTGTTGCCAAAGCTTTCTTCGATCAGGGCGGCTTGCAGGTCGTGCAGGGGGGTAAGGTTTTCTTGTTCTTTCATCTTCGCCAGCACGCGCAACGCGCCTTCACGGTCGTTCTCGCCAACTTTCGACCACGCGATCAAGGGCGGCGACAAAAGCCGCATCAAGCCGGTTTTTTCATTTTCCAACAGCGTTGCGACACGGTCGAAGTTGTTGATTTTCAGCGCGTGAACCGCACGCACCAAGTTGGCGAACGGGACTTTTCCGCCGGCCTTTTCAACCTTTTCCATCGCCTTCAGGACACTGTCAATGCGCCCTTCGGTCAGCGCCAGGATGTAGATGCGTTTTTGTAAATCCGCCGTGGAAAGTTCGCCACGGGTGGTGGCGACGGCGTAATATTGCAGTGCGGCGGGGCTGTTGCCCAACTGTTCGGCGTGACGTCCGGCCAAATAGTTGCCCGCGGCACCTTCACCGATATGGGCTTGTCCATCGGCGGCATGTGCCATTGCTGAAATGTTCAGCGCAAGCGTGGGCACACATAACAGCGCAGTTACATTGCGAAACAGGCGAAGCGACGGACCGAAAGGCCACGTGGGGGTGCGTTGAGCTGACATGCGCCGAGTGTAGCCGCCCCGCGCGGACCTCGCAATAAACCCGAACGCCTATTTTTTTACATATTTGGATAATTGGGCCCACCGCCGCCTTGTGGAGTGGTCCACACGATGTTGAGGCTCGGGTCTTTGATGTCGCAAGTCTTGCAGTGCACGCAGTTTTGGGCGTTGATCTGCAATTTTTTCGCACCCGTTTGTTCCCCATCTTCGACGAACTCATAAACGCCAGCGGGGCAAAAGCGTTGCTCCGGCCCGTCATACAGCACCAAGTTGGTGTTCACCGGCACTTGGTCGTCTTTGAGCGTCAGGTGGCACGGCTGGTCTTCTTCGTGGTTGGTGTTGGAAATGAACACCGAGCTCAGTTTGTCGAAGCTCACCTCGCCGTCGGGTTTGGGGTAGTCGATCTGCATCGGCTTTTGCGCGCGTTTGAGTTGGTCGTGATCGCTGTGATGGCTGAGCGTCCATGGCGCGCGCCCGGCGAACACATAAGTGTCGAGGGCCGAATAGGCGATGCCCGCCCACAGGCCGCTTTTGAACGACGGGCGAATGTTGCGCGATTTGAACAGCTCCGCCCACAGCCACGATTTTTGCAGGGTTTGTGGATATGCGTCCAACAGTGTAGGCGCATCGTCGCCAAACGCCGCGACGATGGCGTCGGCGCATTCGATCGCGGATTTCATCGCGGTGTGAGAACCTTTGATGCGCGGCACGTTCATAAAGCCCGCCGCCGCCCCGATCAACGCGCCGCCGGGGAAAATCAGTTTGGGAATCGATTGAAAACCGCCTTCGTTGAGCGCGCGCGCACCATACGAAATGCGCCGTCCGCCTTCGAACAGCGGGCGAATTTTCGGATGGGTCTTAAAGCGCTGCATTTCATCGAACGGCGACAGGTACGGATTGGTGTAATCCAGCCCGACGATAAAGCCGACGGAGACCAAATTTTCGCCCAAGTGATACAAGAACGATCCGCCATAAACGTCGCTGGTCAAGGGCCAGCCGACGGTGTGGATGACGGTGCCGGGTTTGTGCTTTTCGGGTTTGATCTCCCACAGCTCTTTGATGCCGATGCCGTAGGTCTGCGGCTGCACGCCGTCGCGCAGATTGAATGTGTCCATCAATTGTTGCGACAGCGACCCCCGACAGCCTTCCGCGAATAGGGTGTAGGTGGCGTGCAGTTCGACGCCCGGCTCAAAATTGGGGCCTTGTTCACCCGTGCTCGTGAGCCCCATGTCGCCGGTGGCGACGCCTTTGACGCGGCCGCCTTTACCATGACCGTCGTCGTGAAACAGAACTTCCGCTGCTGCAAAGCCTGCGAAGACTTCGATTTCAAGGGCTTCGGCTTGCTTCTCCAGCCAGCGGGTCAGCTCACCCAGCGAGGCGACGTAGTTGCCTTTGTTGTGCATTTGCGGCGGCGTCGGCAGCTTAAACGCGGACTTGGCGGTTAAAAATACGAATTGATCATCGACCACCGGGGTATTGAGCGGCGCCCCTTTTTCCTGCCAGTCGGGGAACAGTTCGTTGAGCGCGATCGGGTCGATCACCGCGCCGGATAGAATATGCGCGCCGATTTCGGAGCCTTTTTCCAGCACGCAGACCGAGATGTCCTTACCTGCCGTTTGGGCTTGTTGCTTGATGCGGATCGCCGCCGTCAGGCCCGCCGGGCCGCCACCGACCACGACCACATCGAATTCCATCGATTCCCGTTCCATACCCCGGTCCATAGCCCGTGCGCTCCTGCTCAGCTTTTTATTGTATTTGACTGGAATTAAACTCCAGGTTTGAAAATGCTGCAACTGCGAAATAAATTTATGCGGCGCAGCAGGGCTTTCCTTGTCCGGCGACGGTGGTATGGTGTAGCCCATGACCGGATTTGAAGACGTTTCGCACCATCCCGCCGATGTGTTGGCCTGGTATCTCGATGCCGGGGTGGACGAGGCTGTGGGCGAAGAGCCCCTGGATCGTTACGCTTTGCTGCGCGAAGCCCAAGCCAAGCGCGACGCCGAAGCGAAGTCGGTGTTGAAAGACGCGCAACCGGACAAACCCGCCGCACAAGGCCGTGCAGGCCGCGCCGGCCCCGCGCCGGTGCGCCCGGCGGACACCGGGATCGGCGAAGACGCGATCAAAAACGCGGTTAAATTGGCGGGTGAGGCCAAAAAACTCGATGATCTGCGTACGGCGTTGGAAGGTTTCGACGACTGCCCTTTAAAAAAGACCGCCATGAATTTGGTGTTCGGCGACGGCAATCCCGATGCGCGCATCGTGTTGATCGGCGAGGCCCCCGGCGCGGACGAAGACCGCCAAGGCGTGCCGTTTGTCGGCGCCAGCGGTCAGTTGTTGGACAAAATGCTGGCGTCCATCGGCTTGGATCGCTCGGATGTGTTTATTTCCAACACCGTGTTTTGGCGTCCGCCCGGCAACCGCACGCCCAACGCCGGTGAGATCGCGGTGTGCTTGCCGTTTGTCGAACGCATCATCGAAATCATCGATCCGGTTATTTTGATCACGGTGGGCGGCCCGGCGACCCATTCCTTGCTGGCCCAACAAGGCAGCGTGTCGCGCTTGCGCGGGCGCTGGTTTACTTATGAAACGCCGGGCATGTCGCACCCCATCGCCGCCAGCGCGATCTATCATCCGGCCAATTTGCTGCGCACGCCCGCGCACAAACGCCAAGCATGGTCCGATTTGATAGCGATCAAGGCCAAACTGGCCGAGCTTGCCTAAATTCCTCCCCCGAGCGGCGAGTTGCCACCTGTAGCCCCGTGACGTATAAGATTTATCAATATTTAGGGGGGATGATGAATGTCGATTCGGGCGTTGTCTTTCCAAGTGCATAGTATCGAAGCGCACGGTGTCCGATCCGCCGTGCTTTGAGTGGGGTTGTTTAAATCATTATGCCCATAAGACCTTTTTTTCGCGCGATGACGATCGCCGCGTCCGTATTGGGTGCGGTTGTGTCGATGCCATCTGTCGGTGTTGCCCAAGACGTGGCCTCACTGCCCGCGATGCAGGTCGGCCAAGTTGCTTTGCCCAGTGTTTTGAGCGCGGATGACGCCGAGCGCTATGGTAAAATTTTCGCCCTTCAAGAAAAGGGCGCATGGAACAAAGCGGACCGGGAAATCAAAAAGCTTTCTGACCGGGTGCTGATGGGCCACGTTTTGGCGCAGCGCTACCTGCACCCGACCAAGTACCGTTCCAAGTACAAAGAGCTCAAAACGTGGCTGGCGCAGTATGCGGACCACCACTATGCCAAACAGCTCTACAAGCTGGCGCTCAAGCGTCGTCCAGCGAATTATAAATACCCCAACAAGCCGAAAATCGGCCGCAGCCTGTATCAGCGGGCCAAAACGTCCGATGCCGTCGACAAGCCCAAGCGCAAACGCTTGACCCGCGACCAACGTCGTCGCGTGGCGCGTTTGAAGGTGCAGATCAAAAGCCACCTGCGCAAAGGCCACACCTTGGCGGTGAAAAAGCTGGTTCAAACCGCCGAAGTCAAAAAGCTGTTTGATGCCTACAACATGGATTGGGCGCATGGCCGTTTGGCCAAGGGCTATTTCATGGCCGGGCGTGACGAATGGGCGGTTCAGTGGTCTGAAAAGGCCGCCAAGCGGTCCGGTAAATACCAGTCCAGTTTGCACTGGATCGCGGGCTTGGCGCAGTGGCGTCTGGGCCAGTTGGACAAAGCCGCCGAACATTTTGAACTGTCGGCCAAATACGACACCGCGCCCTGGTCCCATTCCGCCAGCGCCTTTTGGGCCGCGCGCGCGCATTTGATTTCACGCCGTCCCGAACGGGTGATGGCGCTGTTGGAACAAGCCGCCGAACACCCACGAACTTTCTACGGCATGCTGGCAAGCAAGCTTTTGGGCCGTGAGCCTAAGTTCAATTGGGCGATGCCGGCGATGGACGGCAGCGAAGTTCAAGCCTTGATGCAGCACAAGGGCGGACGACGCGCCTTGGCTTTGCTGCAGGTCGGCGAAAACGTTTTGGCGGAAAAAGAGATGCGCCAAACCGCGCGTTTGGCGCCGCGTGAATTGTCTCAAGGCATGCTCACACTCGCCGCGCACACCGGCATGGCGGAACTGACCATGCGCTTGGATGCGATGTTGCATCCGGGGGGCGGCGGTTTTGACGGTGCGGCTTATCCGTTGCCGTCATGGGAACCTGAGGACGGCTTTAAAGTCGATCGCGCCTTGATTTATGCTTTGGTGCGACAAGAATCGCGCTTTAACCCCAAAGCCAAATCCGGCGTCGGGGCACGCGGCTTGATGCAGTTGATGCCGGGCACGGCGAGCTTCGTCGCACGCGATCGGACTTTGCGCTGGAACAAGCGTGCGCAATTGTTTCAGCCGGAATTCAATTTGAAGCTGGGTCAGAAATACATTTCGATCTTGCTGGGCGACAAAAAAATTCAGGGCGATTTGTTCTTGATGGCGGCGGCTTGGAATGGCGGTCCCGGCAATCTCAATAAATGGCGGCGCAACATCGACGACATGAACGATGCGTTGTTTTTCATCGAAAGCCTGCCGTCGCGCGAAACCCGTATTTTCATCGAACGCGTGCTCACCAACCTGTGGATTTATCGCCATCGTTTAGGTCAAGACGCACCGTCCTTGGACGCCGTCGCGTCCGGTGCGTGGCCTAGCTACAGCGCCCAGGGTTATGGCGGCACGAAAGACGCTCAAGAGGTCGCAGCCAATGTCCAAAATTGAAGGTGAACGCGCCTTTTTACCGGTGCGCATCGCGGTGCTGACGGTATCCGACACCCGCACGCTGGAAAACGACAAATCGGGCGACACCTTGGTGGCGCGCATCGAAAGCGCCGATCACATCGTCGCCGCGCGCGAAATCGTCAAAGACGACGTGCCGACGCTGGTCGAACAGTTGAACGCGTGGATTGCAAACGACGACATCGACGTTGTGATCGCCACCGGCGGCACCGGCCTGACCGGGCGCGACGTCACGCCGGAAGCCTTCGCCCAAGTGCAAGAAAAAGAAATCCCCGGCTTTGGCGAGCTGTTTCGCTGGATCAGCTACCAAAAAATCAAGACCTCGACCATTCAATCGCGCGCCACGGCGGGGCTTGCCAACGGTACGTATTTGTTCGCGCTGCCCGGTTCGACCGGCGCGTGCAAGGACGGCTGGGACGATATCTTGGTCCATCAATTGGACGCCCGCACGCGACCGTGCAACATGGTCGAATTGATGCCGCGCCTTAAAGAGCACCTCGTTTAAGCGCTGCGCCGTCATCCACATCCGATAACGTTTCGACGAAACCGATCTTCGTTCCATCGGGCACATTTGCGATGGTGTCACTGAGCGCGTGTTCGCTGGACCAGCGCACGTTTTGAAACGGATCGATCACGCACGGGCGACGCTTGGCCCCGACCAGCCAGTAGCCGCCATCGGTCGCCGGGCCGAACACCAGATCATTTTCGCCCAACGCTTCAAACGCCGCAGCGATGTGTCCAGCGGTCATGTCGGGGATGTCGCAGCCGACGATCACCACCGGCCCCGGTGGCAATATCAGCCACGGCCTCAACATGCGTGCGCCCAAATCGCCTTGGCCTTGGGGGATCAGCGTCCAGCCCCCCGGATATATGCGCGGCCACATGCGGGTGTCGAACCCGGCGCGGTCCGGTGAGACGCTCAGCCAGCATTGCCATCGTGGGTCTTTGAGTTTGCGTGTGGTGTCAAACAGCGTGCGGCGCTGAAACGCCCACGCGCCGACCAAGCCGATGTCCTTGGCGAGGCGGGATTTCACCCGTCCGATACGCGGCGCCTTGGCCATCACCACCAGATGCTTCATCGGTACAGTCTTTCAATCCAGCCGTTCGGTGCCCCCAACAGATACAGGCTTAAGCACAGGACATTGCGCACGGGTCGCGCCCACCAGCCACCTGTTTGATAGCGCGCTGCCGAGGTGGTGACAGTGCGGTTAATGCGTTTGAGGCGCATCGGCCCGATGCGCCGCACCAAGTCGACGTCTTCCATCAGGTTTTGCTCGGACCGAAAACCGCCGACGCTGTCATAGAGATCGCGGTGGATCAGCAAACCTTGGTCGCCGTAAGGCAAGCCCAAGACGTTTGCGCGCCAGTTGGCCAACGCGGCGACGCGGCGCGCGCCTCGGTTTTGTGTATCGAAGCCGAGACGGAAATATCCCGCCAGACCTATATTGCGTTCAGTGGTGATGAAGCGGCTGAGGTCGATTTCCCAATCGGGCGGCAAGACCGTGTCGGCATGCAGGAACAACAGCCACGGGCCTTTTGCGATGGATACGCCGTGCGCCAGTTGACGCCCACGACCGGGTTCTGTGTGGACCACTTTCGCACCCAGTTCGATGGCGATGTGTTCGGTCCCGTCGCTGGAACCGCCGTCGATCACCATCACCTCAAGTAGCGGCAGGTTCGAGCTCTGCACACTTTCCAGGGTGTGGCTCAGGCTCTTTTCAGCGTTCAACGTGGGGATGATGACGGTCAGCATGGGCAGAGAGTATCACGCTCAAAACGGTTGAAAAGGCGCTTTCGTGTTCTTGTAATGTTCTGTCTGTTGCTTTATGCTCCTGCGATGGTCGAAATTCTGCCGGATCAGCCCAAAAAAGGCCGCGGTGCCGTGTCCAACGCCGCCGGGCGGTTCGAGCCGCATGCCCGCGTCGCCATAGATGACGGCTGGAACTTGGTGGATGAGGAGGCTGCCCCGCCAAAACTGAAAACCGAGGTGACGGTGGAATGCGCCAAGTCGGCGCTGACGCGCAATGCATCGCCGGATCTGCCGTTTGATCGATCACTCAATCCCTATCGGGGCTGTGAACATGGCTGTGTGTATTGTTATGCGCGGCCTTCTCATGCCTATATGAACCTGTCGCCGGGTTTGGACTTTGAAAGCAAGCTGTTCGTCAAAAAAGATCTGGCAGCGGTGTTGGAAGCAGAGCTGCGTAAACCCAGCTATCAACCCGCCCCGGTGATGATCGGCGCGAATACCGACCCGTATCAGCCGATCGAACGCAACCACCGCATCACCCGGGAACTGCTGGAGGTTCTGCACGCCTACCGCCATCCCGCCGTGATCATCACCAAATCGCACCTGATCACCCGCGATGTGGACCTTTTGCGCGAGATGGCGGCGGAGGGTCTGGTGTCGGTGGGTATCTCCCTCACCACCTTGGACGCAGGCTTGGCACGCACGATGGAGCCGCGCGCTTCGACCCCACCTAAGCGTCTTGAGGCGATGCGGGTGCTGTCCGGTGCGGGCGTGCCGGTGGCGGTGCTCGCCGCACCGATGGTGCCGACGTTGAACGATCATGAGCTGGAAGCGATCTTGCAGGCCAGTTCTGTTGCCGGGGCGACGGTCGCGACCTACATCTTGTTGCGCCTGCCAAGAGAACTGCATGGGTTGTTTGACGAGTGGCTGCAAACCCATGTGCCAAATAAAGCCAAACGGGTGATGAGCTTGCTCAGCCAATCGCGCGGCGGAGGGCACAACGATTCCCAATTCGGAACCCGCATGACCGGCACCGGGGTGCATGCTCAGCTGCTCAGCCAGCGGTTTGGTCTGGCGTGCAAGAAGCTGGGTTTGGTACGCGCCGATCCGGGCGAATTTAAGCTGAACGTCGATGCGTTCACTCGTCCGGCGCGGGTGGGCGATCAGCTTACATTGATATGATTTTTCTGGATTTGCGTTATACTTGACCCTATGTGAAGACAAAGGGCGATTGTCAATGTGAGGGGGCATATTCTGGGACGCACGGTGCTGTGCGAAAAAATAGATGCTGCTCGAAGTGCGCAAATTGGTTTTTACGGCAGATCTGCTGCGCCAAGCGTTGCTCAGTCATTGCGCGCGCGAAAAGGTCAAAACGCCCAATGCGGACATACAAAATATCCGCCTTACGCCAACGCCAAATGGAACGACCAGTGCAGTGATTGAATTCATCACCGCCAATCCCAATAAACCATATGAGTTGAATTTGGATGAGCAGTTTGTGCTCTCCGCGATGATCTTGGCGTGCAAGGTTTACGGTGTGCCTCTGCCTAGAAGTGCCAAAAAAAGCCTTCAACTGACCGATCAAGGTCTTGCTATGACCGTGTCTTTGAGGCTGGAAACGCCCATTGTCGAGCCGTTGGCGGCCAGTTAAATCGTCACCTCTGTCAAGGAACCCTTGGTAAAACGACCCTTGGCAAACGGGTGTTGGCGAATAACAATGCGGTTCGCGTTTCCTTCGCCGATCATCCGAAAGGCCACCGCCGTGCCAGATTTTTCTTTTGAATTGAGCCAGCCCGGCCGCATCGCCGGGGTTGATGAAGCGGGGCGCGGCCCGTGGGCCGGTCCGGTGGTGGCGGGGGCGGCGATCCTCAACCCCGACACCCTGCCCCAAGACTTGATCGATGGATTGGACGATTCGAAAAAGCTCAAGGCCGAAAAGCGCGAAGCGTTGTTGGTGCGCTTGCAAGCTTCCGACGCGGTGCTGGGCATGGGCATCGCCAGCGTGGCGGAAATCGATGAGCTGAACATTTTGCAAGCGACCATGCTGGCGATGAAGCGCGCGGTGGCGGATTTGGCCGTGGTGCCTGACTACGCGCTGATCGATGGCAACCGGGTGCCCGATGGTTTGGCGTGCGGGGCCGAAGCCGTGGTCAAGGGCGATGGGCGATCGTTGTCGATCGCCGCAGCCTCGATCGTCGCCAAGGTCAGCCGCGATCGGATGATGGCCGAACTGGACCGCCAATACCCGGGCTACGGGTGGGTGAGCAATGCGGGCTATGGCACAAAGGCCCATCAAGAGGGGCTGGCGCAGCTTGGCGTCACGCCTGAGCACAGAAAAAGTTTCGCCCCCATTCGCAAGATATTGAGTCACGCGGATTCCTAAGACTCAACATATAGGTCTAACAAAATCTATTAACATATTGATTCTCTTTAATTCCTTGACGGCGATTCATGCGTCCGTCATCTTGCCCTCATGAGCAACACAATCTTACCGCTGAACAAGGTCCTGGTCGGGGACTGTATCGAAAACATGGAAAGCCTTCCCGAAGGCTCCGTCGATATGATCTTCGCCGATCCGCCGTACAACCTTCAATTGGGGGGCGATTTACATCGTCCCAACAACACCAAGGTCGACGCGGTCGATGACGAGTGGGACCAATTCGAAAGCTTCAAGGCTTACGACGAGTTTTCCAAGCGCTGGCTGAAAGCCGCGCGCCGGGTGTTGAAACCGGATGGAACGCTGTGGGTGATTGGTAGCTACCACAACATTTTCCGTGTCGGTACCGTGCTTCAAGACTTAGGCTTTTGGATGCTCAACGACGTGGTGTGGCGCAAAACCAACCCGATGCCCAATTTCCGCGGTCGGCGTTTCACCAACGCCCACGAAACCATGATTTGGGTCGCCAAAGACAAAGACGCGCGCTATCGCTTCAATTACGAAGCCATGAAAGCGCTCAATGACGATCTGCAAATGCGCTCCGACTGGACCTTGCCGATATGTTCGGGTGGCGAGCGCTTGAAAAAAGACGGTAAAAAAGTCCATCCGACGCAAAAGCCGGAAAGCCTTCTGTACCGGGTGATTTTGAGCTCATCTGAGCCGGGCGATGTGATCTTGGATCCGTTTTTTGGCACCGGCACCACCGGTGCGGTGGCGCGCAAGCTGGGCCGCAACTGGATCGGTTTGGAACAAGATCCCGAATACGCCGAAGTCGCCGAAAAACGCATCAAGCGCGTCAAAGCACAGCAAGATTTAGAGCTTCTGCGCACCCACAGCAAACGCACCGCGCCACGCGTGCCGTTCGGCACCGTGGTCGAACGCGGCATGCTCAAGCCCGGCGATGTGCTGTATGACAACCGCCGACGCTTTTCCGCCAAGGTGCGCGCCGACGGCACGTTGATGACGTCGGAATTCAAAGGCTCGATCCACCAAACCGGCGCGTTCGTGCAAAAAGCGCCCAGCTGTAACGGTTGGCAGTTCTGGCATGTTGAGCAAAAAGGCAAACTGGTGTGCATCGACGCGTTTCGCGAAAAAATCCGCGCCGAAATGCACTGACCAAAAGCACTGATTCAATTTAGGGGGGGCGACTTCCCTTAAGGCTCCCAGGGTATCAAAGTTCCAGGTCGCACTGAACTTCACCTTGGGGGCCTTTTTAATTTCACTGGCGTTCGGCAGGTTATCTTGACTTGCGCTCATCGAAGGCGTTGCCTAGAACCTAAGGGAACGCTTTTTTTGTGAGGACCGACATGTCGTTGAAATGGGATTCCCGCTTTATCCGCTTGGCGCGTGAAATCGCGTCGTGGTCCAAAGACCGCTCGACCCGCGTCGGCGCGGTGATCGTGGCCGAGGACAAGACCCCCAGCTCGTACGGCTACAACGGCTTTCCCCGCGATATCGACGATGAAGTGGTGGAGCGTCACGAACGGCCCAACAAGTACGAGTGGACCGAACATGCCGAGCGTAACGCCATCTACAACGCCACGCGCACCGGCCAGACGTTGATGAAAAACACCATTTACGTGACCCATATTCCATGTCCAGATTGCGCACGCGCAATCTTGCAGGTGGGCATCAAGCGCGTGGTGGTCGACAAAGCATCCGTGTCGGACGCGGATTTTCAACAGCGCTGGGATGAAAAAGGCCAATTTTCCGAACGTATGTTCAAAGAGGCTGGCATCATCATGGATTACAGCGAAGCGCTCAGCGAAGATCAAATTCGCGAAGATTAAATCCGCAAAGCGTGATCATTCACCGCTGATGTGGGGCACGGGCTCTAGCAGCGGATCGAACGCAGGCTCATCGGCGGGTGCAACTTCAGCTACACCCAGCGTCTCCAACAAACTGTTAGAAACAGTTCGTTCGCAGGTCGCGGCGAGCTGCTTGCGATCGGTGAATTCACCCGCCTGCAATGGTTCGTGGAAGATAACTTCAACTTCGCAGCCCTTGATGCCGAAGACGTTGAGCAGGTGCGGGGCCAGGGTCATATCGCCGAACCAGGTATAATTTTCACGATCCCTGCGCCGTAGCGCGTCGCCATTTTTGTGACGGGCATAGGCGATGCTGACGGGCTGCACCCGGGCTTCGCGGGTGACGTCGTCAAGGGATGCGAACAGGGAACTTTTGAAACGCTTGACGTGCGAGCCGTCGGTCGAGGTGCCTTCGGGGAACAGGATCAAGCTGGCCCCCTTGTTCATGCGCGCCGCCAACAGTTCGCGTTGTTGGGCGGCGTCATGGCCATTGCGGCTGATGAACACGGTACGTGAAAGGCGCGCCAAAAAGCCAAACAGCGGCCAATCGGCGACTTCGCTTTTGGCGACGAACACACCGCCGGATGTAACCGCGCCTAAAACCGGGATGTCGAGATACGAGCTGTGGTTCGCCGCGAACAAGGCGACGTTTGCATCGGGCTTGCCACGCACCTTGAGGCGCAAGCCGGTCAGTCGCGCGCACCCTTTGAAAAACAGGCTGGCGACATGGTGGCGCTTGCGCGGCGCGATGGCGAGCAACAGGGCATATGGCCCCAACAGCCCGCCGACCAACAGCACGAACAAGCCAACGTTCACACCCGCACGAAAGGGCGAGAAGGTCATGCAGCGTTATCGCGCGCGGCGATCCGATCTTTTTGCGCGGCCTCGACGTTCGGCGCTTGGTCGGTGTCGCGGGTGTAGTGGTTGAGGTACTTGGCGGTGACGTTTTCGGTTTCGACGATGATGTTCACATCAACGGTGTTGAAATCGTAATCGATCACGGCACCGTCGCCGATCACACCGCCGACGCGCAGGTAGCCTTTGATCAACGGCGGCAGTTCGCGCAACGCTTGGCCCGCATCGATGGTGTCTTTGGCCATCATGTTCATATCAACGTAACGGCTGTCCAGCGCATGGGTGCGGATGTGGCGCGGGGCCAAGTGGTGGTGATACAGATACGACAGCGGCAGCTTCATGTCGCTGGGGTTGGTGCCGGGGATCGACGCACAGCCGAACATGTAGCGGATCTGATGCTTGAACACATAATCGGCAATGCCGCGCCACAGCAGCTGCATGGTGCCGCGGGATCGATAGTCGCTGTCGATGCAGCTGCGGCCCAGTTCCAAAACCGGACCGGAGCGGTGCGTCAACGGCATCAACTCGAACTCACCTTCGGAATAAAAACCGGCGTATTGGTCCGCGACATCGCCGCGCAGCAAACGATAGGTGCCGACCACGCAAGGGCTTGCTGCCGATCCACGTTCACGATCGATCACCAACAGGTGGTCGCAGAATTCATCGTACGGGTCGAAGTCGCGCTCGGTCTTCAGCACGCGCGGGGAGGCTTTTGCGCCCATCTCATCATAAAAGATGCGATAGCGCAGTGCCTGAGAGGCATCGACTTCATGGTCTGATTCGGCCAAGCGAATCTCGAGATTGTTTACGATCAGAGGCTTCACAGCGCCACTTCCTTTTCCGGGTCTCATATAAGTCCCGGCCAAGATCGTGCATTCTCATGATGGGCGCATGACGGGCTTATGAAAATTCGTGGTCGCTGAGGTTTCGGATTTGTTGCGCTTGACTTAGGTGTTAGCGACAACCGGTCATGTACGTGCGCACCCAATCTTTGATGAAGGCAGAAAATAGCTTCATTTTCAGCGGCATGTATTCGCGCTGTTCGCGGATCAAATAGAGTTTTAGCTCTTCAACTTCATAATCGGGCAACAGCACGGTGATGCGGTCTTGTTCGTTTTTGCAGCCGTGAATGTAGGACGGTAAAATCGCGATGCCCGCACCTTGGGCGACGGCCTCTTTCATAAACGTTGGATTGTTGGCGCGGTAGTTCCCGGTGACGGCAATCGCGTGCGCGCCGGCCTCGTTTTTGAGGTGCCACACGTCGGAGCCGGTCCGCGTATGGACGAAACGCAGGCAATTGTGGTGTTTCAAATCGTCCGGTGTTTTGGGCGTGCCGTGCTTTTTAAGATATGAGGGCGCGGCGCAAACGTTTAATTTGATGCGGGTGATCTCGCTCGCCACCAAACTGGAATCGGGCAAAGAGGGGGCTAGGCGGAGTGCGAAATCAATGCGCCCTGCGGTGAAATCGACGGTTTCGTCGGTGAGGCGCGTTTCCAAATGGATGGCCGGGTATTGAAGTGAAAATGCCGCGAAGGCTTGGTTGAGAACTGTCGCGCCCAGTCCCGATGGGCAGGTGACGCGCAACGTGCCTTGAGCCTCACCTTGTAATTCGGCGACGATGTTTTCGGCAATTTCGGCTTCGGTGAGGACTTTGAGGCTTTGCGTGTAATACGCTTCGCCGGTTTCGGTGAGGCTCAGACGGCGGGTCGAGCGGCTCAGTAATTTTGCGCCCAAACGCCCTTCCAACCACGAAATCTGTTTGCTGGCCAGTGACGGCGATATCGCGCCTTCGCGGGCGGCTTTGGTGAAGCTTTGCGTTTCCACCACCCGCACGAAGGTGCGCATACATGTAAGCGTATCCATATCGGCCGTCCCCATTGTACACAGTATGGAAAAAGTATCATGCCAAATCAGATATATAAATGAATTAATGGAATATATACGTTGCCCTCTCAGCCTCCCATTGCGGGATGTTTTTGTTAGGGGAACACATCATGATTGTTCATCGTTTCGCTGCCGGGCTGTGCTCGGCTTTGGTTTTGTCTGCATTCAGCGCTGCGGCGCTTGCGGGGGCCGGACCGGTACCTGCGCACCCCGATCACACTCATGTGCCGGGGCCAAACATCGCCATTGGGCCAAGCCCTGTGGCTGGCAACGTATCTGTGGTGATGGGCCTTAACGGCTTTGCGGGCGGTAATGTCGGTGTGTCGTCGGGGCCGGATGGCCTGCTGATCGTCGATGATCTGTTGCCGGGGTTCGAGCACAAGTTGGAAGACGTGCTCAAAACGATGAAAACCTGTGCCGGGTGCGGCGATTTGAAATATTTGATCAACACCCATTGGCATTTCGACCACACCGGCAACAATGAACATTTCGGTGGTGCGCCGGTGGTGATTGCGCACGAAACCGTGCGCCCGCTGTTGGCGTCGCCTCAAGAGCTTAAAATGTTTGCGATGCATTTTCCCGCCAAAGAACGCGCGGGATTGCCAGACGTGACGTTTGCCAGCACAGCATCGGTCTATTTCAATGGTGAAGAGATTGAGTTGACGCACTTCGCCAAGAGCCATACCTCCGGCGACATCGCGGCATACTTCACCGAGTCCAAGGTTTTGCACCTGGGCGATCTGTACTTCAACGGCATGTTCCCCGTTATCGATTTGGAACACGGCGGCAGTGTGCAGGGCATGATTGCGAGCATCGAGACGGTGCTTAAAAATTATGATGCCGACACCAAAGTCATTCCTGGTCACGGTTCGGTGTCGGGCATGAAAGAGCTGCGCGCGTATCTGCGCATGCTTAAGGCCACCACCAAAGCGGTGCAGACGGCAAAGAAAGCGGGGCTGAGTTTACAAGACGTGCAAAAGCGCGGCTTGGATGAGCAGTGGTCGTCATGGTCGTGGAGCTTTGTGCCCACCGACACTTGGATCAAGCTGATCTACACCAGCTTGTGATTCACGCATAAAAAAAGGGCGCGCGGTCGGTGTGACCTCGCGCCCTTTTAGAATAGGAAAAGCTTAGCGTGTCGGCACCGGTTCGTCGCCGGAGTAGTCGTAAAACCCCTTGCCGGTTTTTTTACCGAGCCATCCGGCTTCCACGTATTTGACCAGCAACGGGCACGGGCGGTATTTGGAATCGGCCAAGCCGTCGTGCAGCACGTTCATCACCGCAAGGCAGGTGTCCAAGCCGATGAAGTCGGCCAGTTGCAACGGGCCCATCGGATGGTGCGCGCCCATGCGCATGGCGTTGTCGATGGCGGCCACGGTGCCGACCCCTTCGTACAGGGTGTAGACGGCTTCGTTGATCATCGGCATCAGCATGCGGTTGACGATGAACGCCGGGAAATCTTCCGCCGGGACCGGGGTCTTGTTCATTTTCACGGCCAACGCGGACACGGTTTTGAAGGTGTCTTCGTTGGTAGCGATGCCGCGGATCATTTCCACCAGTTCCATCGCCGGAACGGGGTTCATGAAGTGCATGCCGACGAACTGGCCGGGGCGGTCGGTCTTCGCTGCCAGACGGGTGATGGAAATGGACGAGGTGTTGGACGCGATCAGCGCTTCGGGCTTCAACACCGGGCACAGGTCTTGAAGGATCGCTTTTTTGACGTCTTCGTTTTCGGTGGCCGCTTCGATCACCAAGTCGGCATCGGCAAATGCGGCCATATCGCTGCCGGTGGTGATGCGCGGTAAAGCGGCATCGACGTCGGCTTGCTCGGCTTTGCCTTTTTCGACTTGGCGGTCCATGTAGTTTTTGATGGTGTCGAGCGCTACCGCGAGGGCGTCTGCATTGCTATCCATCAGATGCACGTCGTATCCCGCGAGCGCCGAAACGTGCGCGATGCCGCGCCCCATTTGACCCGCACCGATCACGCCGATCTTCTTGATATTTTCCACAGACATAATATTCCTCGTTCCCTTGCAATGGCCTTACACAGTGCTCTTGAACTGTGTAGTCAACTTTTTAGCCCGAATTTGGCGCGCCGTCGAACGCTGTTATAGTTTTTGTGCGAGTTCCGGCAGCACGTCGAACAGATCCCCGACCAAGCCGTAATCGGCAACTTGGAAGATCGGGGCTTCTTCATCTTTGTTGATCGCGACGATGACTTTGCTGTCTTTCATACCTGCCAAGTGTTGGATCGCGCCGGAAATGCCGACCGCGATATAGAGTTCCGGTGCGACGACTTTGCCGGTTTGACCGACTTGGTAATCGTTGGGCACAAAGCCCGCATCGACCGCCGCGCGCGATGCGCCGACGGCGGCGTTCAGTTTGTCGGCGACGGCTTCCAGCAAATGGAAGTTTTCGCCCGACGCCATGCCGCGCCCGCCGGAAATGATCGTGGATGCTGCGGTCAGTTCGGGACGTTCAGATACGGTCAGCTCGGCACTGATGAAGCTCGACGTGCCGGGACCTTCGGGGGCGTCGATGGTTTCAACACTGGCCGTGCCGCCCTCAGAGTTGGCGGCTTCAAACGCCGTGGTGCGCACCGTGATGACCTTAGTGGTGTCGCTGCTTTTGACCGTGGCGATGGCGTTGCCGGCGTAGATCGGTCGTTTGAAGGTGTCTGCATCGATCACGGTGGTGATGTCGGAAATTTGCTGCACGTCCAACAGTGCTGCGGCGCGCGGCAAGATGTTCTTGCCGGTGGTGGTCGCGGCGGCCATCAAAACTTTGTAATCTCCGGCCAGTTGGACCAGTAAAGGCGCCAAGCTTTCGGCCAGGGCGTGCTGTAACACGGGCGCATCGGCGACCAGCACTTTGGCGACGCCATCGATTGTGGCGGCGGCGTCCGCGACACTTTGGCAGTCGGCACCGGCGACCAGCACGGTGACTTCGCCCCCAGCACTCGCACACAGCTGTTTGGCGGCGGTGACCGCGTTCAGCGTTTGCGGTTTCAGTTCGCTGTTGTCGTGATCGGCAAGAACCAGAACGCTCATCAGATTACTTTTGCCTCGTTCTTGAGTTTATCCACCAGCTCGTCCACGTCGGCGACGATCACGCCAGCCTCGCGGGTGGCGGGTTCTTCGACGCTCAGAACTTCAAGGCGCGGACTGACATCGACGCTTAGATCATCGGTGGTGAGCTTGTCGATGGCCTTTTTCTTCGCCTTCATGATGTTGGGCAGGGACGCATAGCGCGGCTCGTTCAGGCGCAGGTCCGTGGTCACCACGGCGGGGATGTTGAGGGCCACGGTTTCCAAGCCGCCATCGACTTCGCGGGTGACGTTTGCCTTGCCATCAACAAGTTCCAACTTGGATACAAAGGTGCCCTGCGGCCAGCCCAAAAGGGCGGCGAGCATCTGTCCGGTCTGGTTGCTGTCATCATCAATGGCCTGTTTGCCGAGCACCACCAGATCGGGCTGTTCACGCTCGACGATGGCTTTGAGCAGTTTGGCGACCGCCAAAGGCTCCAAAACCGCATCGGTTTCAATGTGAACGCCGCGGTCCGCGCCCATGGCCAGGGCGGTGCGGATGGTTTCTTGGGCTTGGGTAACGCCCAAGGATACGGCGATGATTTCTTCGACGCTGCCTGCTTCTTTCAAGCGCACGGCTTCTTCGACGGCGATTTCGTCAAAGGGGTTCATGGACATTTTCACGCCCTGGGTTTCGACCCCCGTCCCATCCGTTTTCACACGGATTTTGACGTTGTAGTCGACCACCCGTTTGACGGCGACCAAAACCTTCATGTTTTTGTTCCGGTATCAGTTAGATGATTGCTCAGCTTCCCGTGCGGTCGCGATCTTGACGCCACTGCCGGAAGATGAGCTTAGGCAAGTTTTGCCGCACCTGCAAACTCTTTTCGCAAGTGCGAAGGGGAATGGCGGCGATCGGTACGGGCCAGGGCGCGCAGATTAGATGCCGCCGCCCGGTTTCCACAAAATATCGGCTTTGCCCATGTCGTTTTCGGCCCGTGATAGCTGAAACAACAAATCGGATAAGCGGTTTAAATATTTGATGATTTCAGGGTTGAGCGAGCTTTCTGCGGTGAGCGCGACAACCGTGCGTTCGGCGCGGCGCACCTGGGCGCGGGCCACGTGCAGACGTGCGGACGCTTCACTACCACCGGGCAGCACAAAACTGGTGAGCGGTCCCAATTGTTCGGAAAGGGCGTCGATTTCGGCTTCCAATGTCGCCGCGCGACCATCTGATAGGCGCAATGCGCCGTCGACATCGCCGGGGGTCGCCAAATCTGCGCCCAGATCGAACAAATCGTTTTGCACACCAGCCAAAAATCGGTCGCTGGCGCTGCCTTCAAAGATCGCGGCGCGGGCCAGGCCGATGCTGGCGTTGGCCTCATCGACGTCACCGATGGCGTTAAAGCGGGCGTGGCTTTTGGCCAGTCTGGAACCGTCGACCAAACCGCTTTCACCGCCGTCACCGCCGCGCGTGTATATTTTTGTCAGTTTGACCATTTCAACCTCGCTGTAAGCTGTGTCAGAAAGATGGTGGGAAAAGGTGCGTTCTGCAAGAGAAGTCGTCCGAATGGACAAGTTGCGCGTGCGGTGAGCGAAGGGTAACGTGAATGGCACGTAAATCTTGTAATTCTTCTCATCATGCCGATAGGCCGTAATGTGGAGCGGGCATGACGTCCGAAAACAAAGACGAAAAATCGACGAGTGAGCAGCGCGCAAAACAGCGTGCGCCGCGAACCCTTGATGATGTCCAAACCAATCCGGTTCCGTGCGGGTGCGGCTCGACGGAGCTGGAACGTGAATACGAAAAATTCTTTCAGGCGGTCGAAGCCAGCCCGTCCAGCGTGGTCATCACCAATCGCGATGGTGTGATCGAATACGTCAACGAACGATTTATCGCCAGCACCGGCTATAGCCGTGAACAGGCGGTGGGCCGTAAACCCAATCTTTTGAAATCCGGGCGCACCGACGCGGCGGTCTATGACGAGTTGTGGGCGACCATCAGTGCCGGTAAAATTTGGCGTGGTGAACTGTGCAACCGAAAGCACACCGGCGAACACTATTGGGAAGCCACCGCGATCGCGCCGATCTTCGATGCAGGTGGTGAAATTTCGCACTTTGTCGCGGTCAAGGAAGATATCTCTGAGCGTCGCCGCGCCGAAAGCGCCTTGCAGCGCCGTCAAGAACGCGACGCCATTCTCGCCGATGTGACGCGGGTGCTTTTGGCCGAGGCCTCAGAGGAAGGCATGGAAGAAGCCCTGAAAATTTTGTGCACGGGCTTAAATGCGCAACGTAGCTTTTTGTTTCGCATTTGTGATGATGAAAAGACCATCAACAAGACCTATGAATGGTTATCCTGTGATGAGCCGTCTCAACGCGAGAGCACGGCGAGCGAACGCTTAGCTTGGTGTTTGGACCAGTACCGGTCCGGTCAAAGTATCGCCATCGACAATACCGCCGATCTGACCCATGAAGCTGAGGAACTGAAGAAAATTTTGCAGGCCAGCGATGTTCAAGCCAGCTTGCGCGCCCCCATCCAAATAGGCGATCGCTTTATCGGTTTTGTCGGTGTGGATGTCAAAGTCGGTCCAAGAGTGTGGAGCCATGACGACATCCGCCACGTCGAACGGGTTGCGGAAATCGTCGGTCTGGCATTGTTGCGCATGGACGCCGAAACGGAACTGCGCGAAACCCGCGACCGCGCCTATCGCGCCGAACAGAACCTCACCGACGCCATTGAAAGCATGCCCGCGGGCTTTGTGCTTTACGACCAGGATGGCTCTTTGGTGACATGCAATTCGCGTTTTCGCAACGATTACGGCTATAGCGAAGAACAGACCGCACCGGGCATTCACTTTACCGATTTGGGCCTGATCGACGTTCAGTCCGGCAGCGTGGTCGTGCCCGATGGCTACAAAGACGCGGACACGTATTTACAGACCAAGTTGAAGTATCGCCTTAAACTGGAAAGCACCTTCCCGGTGGTGCTCAAGGATGGTCGTCATTTGATGACGCGCGACCGCCGCACGTCGTCGGGCGGCTTGGTCAGCGTGCAAACCGACATCACCAAAATCAAGCAGACCGAAGACGCTTTGCGCACGTCGGAACGCAAGTTTTGGAGCGTCTTTCACGCCAGTCCCAGCCTGATGACCATTTCCGTTCTGCAAGATGGACGCTTTATCGACGTCAACGCCAAATGGGTCGAGGTCATGGGCTATGACTACAGTGAAGCTGTCGGCAAAACGGCGGAAGAACTTGGTGTGTGGCCGACGATTTTTACGCGCGAACGCATGTTGGACATGTTCGATGACAACGGCGTGCTGAGCAATTTCGAGACGCGCCTCAAAACCCGGGGCGGCAAAATGCGCGACCTTTTGATATCGGGCGTGCGCATGCACATCGACGATCAAGAGGCTTTGTTGCTGGTCCATCACGACATCACGGAACGCAAGAGCATGGAACACGCCCTGAAACGTTCAGAACAAGAAGTGCGCACCATTCTCGACAACATCGTCGAAGCGTTTTACCGCACCGACAATGAAGGCAACATCACCAAGTGCTCTGCCGCGGTTGAAAACCTGCTGGGTTACAGGCCTAGCGAATTGACCGGTACACCGGCACGTAACTTGTATGTCGATCCCGACGCGCGTGATGGGTATTTGCAGGCAATGAGCCAAAACGGCGGGCGGGTTCGCGATTATGAGGTGCGCCTGAAACGCAAAGACGGCAATGAAATTTGGGCGGCGTCGAGCGGTCATTATATCTATGACCGGGACGAAAATATTGTCGGCCTGGAAGGCACCACTCGAGACATTTCGCGGCGTAAAAAAGCCGAATATGAGCTGCTGCTGGCAAAAGAACAGGCCGAACAAGCTTCAGCCGCGAAGACTGAATTTCTGTCCGGCATGAGCCACGAATTACGTACGCCGTTGAATTCCATCATCGGATTTGCGCAGATGTTGGACCTGCACAGCGATCAGCCGCTGTCGGGCAAACAGACCGAATACCTCGACATCATCCGAACGTCTGGCGAACATTTGCTGACGTTGATCAATGAAATTTTAGACTTGGCCCGGGTCGAAGCCGGATGCATGCAAGTGCGTCTCGCCCCGGCCAGCGCCAACGCCGTGATCGAAGAATGTGTCACCCTTGTTGGGCCCTTGGCGTTGAAAAGATCGGTGAACTTTACGGTCGATACCGTGGATGATACGGACCTGATGATCAACGTCGATCGCATGAAATTCAAACAGATTTTGCTCAATTTGATGAGCAATGCGGTGAAGTACAACGTTGAAGGTGGACGTGTCGGGATCACCGTTAAAACCGATGGCAAAAGAAATCTACGTATCGACATAACCGACACCGGACACGGCCTCAGCGCCGACGATTGCGCGGAGCTGTTTAAACCGTTCCAGCGCCTCGGCGCGGAACGCACCGACGTCGAGGGCACCGGGCTCGGCCTGGTGCTTGCCAAACGCATGATCGACGCCATGGGTGGCGACATTCGCGTCACCAGCGCACCGGGCTTGGGCTCGACGTTTACGGTTGTCGTGCTGCTTGCACAAAGCTGAGCTAAGGCTTGAGCAATCCGCGTGCGATGACGTTGGCCTGGATTTCGGCGGCACCTTCAAAAATGTTGAGGATGCGGGCATCGACCAAAACCCGCGATACCGGATATTCCAGCGCATAACCGTTGCCGCCGTGCACTTGCAAGGCGTTGTCGGCATTGGACCATGCGACCCGCGCGGCCAGCAGTTTGGCCATGCCCGCTTCGATGTCGGAACGGTGGTCGAGGTCTTTTTCGCGCGCGGCGAAATAAGTGATCTGTCGCGCAATCTGGGTTTCCACCGCCATCCAGCCGAGCTTTCCGGCGACGCGTGGGAAGTTGACGATGGGCTGACCGAACTGGATGCGGTCATGGGCGTAGCGCAGGCCCAGTTCCAGCGCATTGGTGGCGACCCCGACGGCGCGCGCGGCGGTTTGAATGCGTGCCGCTTCGAACGTCGCCATCAATTGCTTGAAGCCTTGGCCTTCCTCAGCGCCCAACAGCGCCGATGCGGGGACTTCCAGATTGTCGAACGCCAGTTCGAATTCCTTCATACCGCGATAACCCAGCACCTCGATCTCGGTGCCGGTCATGCCGTCGAGCGGAAACGGGTTGCCATCTGTGCCGCGCGGCTTTTCGATGACGAACATCGACAGGCCCTTGTAGCCGGGCTCGTCCGGGTTGGTGCGCGCCAGCAGCGTCATCACGTCGGAGCGCGCTGCGTGGGTGATCCAGGTCTTGTTACCGGTGATGCGATAAACGTCGCCGTCGCGCACCGCGCGGGTTTTCAAACTTGCCAAATCCGATCCGGTGTTGGGTTCGGTGAACACGGCGGTGGGCAGAATCTCACCGCTCGCGATGGCGGGCAGGTACTTTTCTTTTTGCGCATCGGTGCCGCCCAGGCTGATCAGCTCTGCGGCAATCTCCGAACGCGTGCCCAATGACCCGACGCCGATGTAGCCGCGCGACAGTTCTTCGGTGACCACGCACATGGCGGTCTTGCCCATGTCCAGCCCGCCTAAGTCTTCCGCGATGGTCAGCCCAAACACACCTAATTCGGCCATTTGATTGACGATTTCATCGGGGATCAAGATGTCGTTGTCGTGCCATGTGGGCGCATTGGGCGCGACTTCATCGGCGGCGAAGCGGCGAAATTGCTCTTGCACCATGTCCAGCGTTTCATCACCCAAACCATCGTTGCCGAACATGGCTGTGTTGACGTCCAACAATTCGGCGATGCGCACACGGGCATGGTTTGAATTGCCGTCTTGGATCAGCGTCTTGACCGCGTCGGTGTAAAACCCGCGCACCGTTTCAGGGGCAACGCCCAGATCTCGCGGACGCACGATTTCGACTTGGCTGATGGGGATGCCGCCGGTCATTTGCGACAGATATTCCGCCGTTCCGACTTGCAAGATCAGGCGTTCCAACTCACCCAGCTGACCCTCAGCTTCAAGCCGTTCGGCCCAGCCGACCAAGTGCTCGATGGCGACGGCGTAGGTGCTCAGCCAGGCAAAGCCGTGGGCGGCGAATTGTTCCGCATCCAACAGTTTGGCGTCGATTTTACCGTCGCGCACGATCTTCGCTTGTACGCGGTCACGCGCAGTGTCGATCAAGGCGGTGCAGTCTTTGGCGGCTTGCTTGCAAAGCTCCAAGGCATTGTCGAGGGCATGATTTGTGGTGCTCATGATGTCCTCCTCAGCCTTCCAGGCAATCTTCAACGGTGCGTCGGCCGGGATGCACGGCTTGCACCAGCACCGCCATGTTGCCGGGCTTGTGTTCGTTGCGGCGCATTTTCATGTGCGCTTCGGGGATGTCGTCCCACGGGAAAACCTCGCTCATGCACGGGTCGATGCGCCGTTCGCAGACCAGTTTGTTGGCTTGAGCGGCTTGGCGCAAATGGGCGAAGTGGCTGCCTTGAATGCGCTTTTGACGCATCCACACAAAGCGCGCATCAAAGGTGATGTTGAAACCGGTGGTGCCGGCGCAAAACACCACCATGCCGCCGCGCTTGACCACAAAGGCTGAGACCGGGAAGGTCATTTCGCCGGGGTGTTCGAACACCATGTCGACATCGACGCCTTTACCGGTGATGTCCCAGATGGCCTTGCCGAATTTGCGGCTGCGCTTCATGTAATCGCGATAGCCTTCTTGGTCGTCAACGTCGGGCAATTGTCCCCAGCAATCGAAGTTCTTGCGGTTGATCACGCCCTTGGCGCCCAAGCGCATCACAAAGTCGCGCTTGTCTTCGTCTGAGATCACACCGATGGCGTTGGCCCCTGCCGTCGCGATCAGCTGGATCGCCATCGAACCCAAACCGCCAGACGCGCCCCAAACCAAAACGTTGTGGCCGGGGCGCAAGATGTGCGGGCGATGGCCGAACAGCATGCGGTACGCGGTCGCCAAGGTCAGCGTGTAGCACGCACTTTCTTCCCACGTCAGATGCTTGGGCCGGATCATCAATTGTTGTGCTTGCACGCGGGTGAACTGGGCGAAGGACCCGTCGGGGGTCTCATAACCCCAGATGCGCTGGCTGGGCGAAAACATCGGATCGCCGCCGTTGCATTCTTCATCGTCGCCATCGTCTTGGTTACAATGCACCACCACTTCGTCGCCGACTTTCCAGCGTTTGACTTTTGATCCCACCGCCCACACGATCCCCGCCGCATCGGAACCGGCGACGTGAAACGGCTGCTTGTGCACATCGAACGGTGAAATCGGCAGACCCAGCGCGGCCCACACGCCGTTGTAGTTCACGCCTGCGGCCATCACCATGACCAGCACTTCGTGACTGTCGATTGTAGGGGTGTCGACCACTTCGACCTGCATCGCGCTGTCGGGTTCGCCATGACGTTCGCGGCGGATCGCCCACGCGTACATCTGTTTAGGGGTGTGCCCCAGCGGCGGAATTTCACCCAGTTCGTACAAATCTTTTTTCGGTTGGTTTGAGAGCACTTCGGCCATGCCGTCGGTGCTTTCGTCCAGTTTTGCCACAGCCATATCGGCCTCCATTTTTGCCCTGCTCATAGGACCCGTCCCTATCTTGATCCCAGCGTCATGCGGTCTTTTGCGACCGTGCGGGTTCGGGTCTTCATGTGTTGTGGTGATAAGTATGGGCGCATCTGAAAAAATATTGCAATGCACAATTTATTCCGCACTTGCGAAATATTGAGTGTTGGGGGACAATCCCTTAGGGAAACCGCCAAACAAAAAGGTGGGCCCACCATACTGGGAGAGCACTATGACCGATCCTATTGCAGATGCGAAAGCTAAGCAGGACAGCTCGGCGGAGGTCACAAAAGACCGCCCGTGGCTGTTTCGCACCTATTCCGGCCATTCGTCGGCGGCGGCGTCGAACGCGCTGTTTCGCACCAATTTGAGCCGCGGGCAAAGCGGTTTGTCGGTGGCGTTCGATCTGCCGACGCAAACCGCGTTGGACGCCGACGATGTGCTGGCGCGCGGTGAAGTGGGCAAAGTCGGTGTGCCGATTTCGCATCTTGGCGATATGAAACAACTGTTCGACGGCATTCCGTTGGATCAAATGAACACCTCGATGACCATCAACGCCGCCGCCCCTTGGCAGTTGGCGCTGTATATCGCCGCCGCCGAGGACCAGGGCGTGGAGCGGAGCCAGCTTGCGGGCACCACCCAAAACGACATCATCAAAGAGTATCTGTCGCGTGGCACTTATATTTTTCCGCCCGCGCCATCGATGCGTTTGGAAACCGATGTGATTTCTTTTGCGGCGCGCGAAATGCCGAAATGGAATCCGATGAACGTGTGCTCGTACCACCTGCAAGAAGCGGGCGCGGAACCGGCCGAAGAACTGGCCTTCGCCATGGCCAACGCGATCACGGTTTTGGACATGGTCAAAGCCCGCGGCGACATCGCCGATGAAGACTTCCCCCAAGTGGTCGGGCGGATCAGCTTTTTCTTGAACGCCGGTATCCGTTTCGTGACGGAGCTGTGCAAGGCCCGCGCGTTTACCGAGCTGTGGGACGAAATCGCCTTGCAGCGTTACGGTGTGCAAGACCCCAAGCTGCGGCGTTTTCGCTATGGCGTGCAGGTGAACTCGTTGGGCCTGACCGAGGCGCAACCGGAAAACAACGTTTATCGGATCATGATCGAAATGCTGTCGGTGGTGCTGTCGAAAAACGCCCGTGCGCGCGCGGTGCAGCTTCCGGCATGGAACGAGGCCTTGGGCCTGCCGCGCCCTTGGGATCAGCAATGGTCGTTGCGCTTGCAGCAAATCATGGCGTTCGAAACTGATCTGTTGGAATACGGCGATATCTTCGATGGATCGGATGAAATCACCGCCAAGGTCGAACAGCTCAAAGCCCAGGCGCGCGATGAACTGGCAGAGCTGGAAAAGATGGGCGGGGTGATCAGCGCGGTCGAGCAAGGTTATATGAAACAGCGCTTGGTCGAATCCAACGCCAAGCGTTTGTCCGCTATTCAAGCCGGTGAGCAGGTGGTGGTCGGGGTGAATAAATTCAGCGAAGGCGAAGCCTCGCCGCTGGTATCGGGTACGGAAACATTTTTGACCCCGGATGCAAAAGCGGAAAAAGCGCAGATCGAAAACCTCAAAGCTTGGCGTGCGGCGCGCGATGACGCGGCGGTTGAGGCTGCATTGAACGATTTACAATCCGCTGCGAAAGACGGACGCAACATCATGGACAGTTCAATCGTCTGCGCCAAGGCCGGGGTCACCACCGGGGAATGGGGCAACACCTTGCGCGCCGTGTTCGGCGAATACCGCGCGCCCACCGGCATCGCGGGCGCGGCGCGCGCGCCGATGGTGAATGCCGACGATGTGCGCGATGCGGTCGAAAGGCTCAGCACGAACCTTGGCAGTCGTCCGCGTTTGCTGGTCGCCAAGCCGGGCCTGGACGGTCATTCCAACGGGGCCGAACAAGTCGCCCTGGCGGCGCGCGACGCGGGCTTTGAAGTGATCTACGAAGGCATTCGCCAAACCCCGGCGGAAATCGTCGCCGCAGCGGTGCAAGAAGGCGTCAACGCGGTGGGCCTGTCGGTGCTGTCGGGTTCGCACTTGAGCTTGGTCGGCGATGTGATGGATGGCTTGAAAGCACGTGGTGCAGGGGATATCCCGGTGATCGTCGGCGGCATCATTCCCGAACGCGACATGGATACGCTCAAAAACATGGGCGTGGCGCGGGTGTTCACGCCCAAAGATTTCGATTTGAGCGCAATGTTGGCTGAAGTCGCCGATGTCATGGTGCGAAATTAGGGGGGCAAAATTAGGTGCTGGTTTTTTTCGCCACGGGTGCAATGACCGGAACCGGTACGGTTTTGTCATTAAAATCGCTGATGTTATCGACCTGGGTCTTGAAGGTTTCTTGCAGGTATTTGACCACGCCGGGACGATATTGTTCTTTCACCAGCGCCCAGGCGACAAACAGGCCGCCGTTTTTTTCATAGTAATTGATTTCGCGATTGTTGCCCGCATGGTGCAGCGCTGCGGCCAAGTCTTTGCTGTGACCGGCGTAGACCCATTCGGGGCGCACACCGGCGTGCCAAATCAAATAGACCCCACCAACGTTGTTGAGGCCCATTTCTTCGGGGTCCAAGGACAACAGTGGCGGGAACGTTCCAGCGGGCGTGTGGACCCAATTGGGGTCCACAGGTTCCGTGATCCGTTCCGGCTCATCACTGCCACCAAAACCAAACAGCGCCATTATTTTCAGTCCTAGCGTATCGCTACGTCAAAAATGTTTTGCTCACCTTGTGCATTGTGTTTATCGCACATGCACGCAGGATTATATGTACATCTACGGTAACTTCAAAACTGTTAATAATTTAACCCCAATGGAACCTCAGTCCTACACCAAAGCTGCGGTGGCCGCACCAAGCCAGTTGCGGGTCTTTTCATCCAATAGGGGTGATAATTCGGCGAAAACCTGGGCGTGATAGTCATCGATCCAGGTCCGTTCCGTCTCGCTCAAAAGGTTGAGCGAAATCAACGAACGGTCGATGGGCACCAGGGTGAGGGGCTCAAAACCCATCATTTCGCGTTCCGCCCCGCGCGGTGCGGGCATATCGCGCACATAAATGAGGTTTTCGATGCGAATGCCGAACGCGCCTTCTTTGTAATAGCCGGGCTCGTTTGAGATCACCATGCCCGCCGCCAGTTCCGAACCTTGTCCGCGCTTGGAAATGCCTTGCGGGCCTTCGTGAACGCCCAAATAGGTGCCGACCCCGTGGCCGGTGCCGTGATCGTAATCGATGCCGACTTCCCACAAAGCCCGGCGCGCCAAAACGTCGAGTTCCTGACCACGGGTGCCGCGCGGGAAATGTTGGTTGGAAATGGCGATGTGGCCTTTGAGCACGCGGGTGAACCGGTCACGCATTTCGGGGCTGGGGCTGTCGTTTTTCCCACCGATGAACACGGTGCGGGTCACGTCGGTGGTGCCGTCCAGATACTGCGCGCCGGAATCGACCAAATACAGCTCTCCCACCCGCAGCGCGCGGTCGGTTTTTTCGCTGACCCGGTAATGCACGATTGCGCCGTTGGGGCCGGAACCGGAAATGGTCGGAAAGCTGAGACCGCGAAAATGTTCGTTTTCAGCGCGCAAGCCGTCCAGCTTGGCGGCGGCGGTGAGTTCCGTGACGCCGCCTTTGGGCGCTTCGCTTTCCAGCCACGCCAAAAACCGCACCAGCGCCGCGCCATCGCGTTTGTGGGCGCGTTTGACGCCATCGATTTCCGCCGGGGTCTTTTTGGCCTTGGGCAGTTGGCAAGGGTCCACGCCGGGCAAAATGCGTCCGCCCGCTTTGGTTAGGCGCTCGACAATCCACGTCGGGGTTGCGCGGGTGGCGATGCGCACCGCTTTGTTATCTTTGCCCAGCGCATCCAACACAGCGGCCATCTCGCTGGGCTCACAAATCTCGACCTCGGCCCCCAGATGCGCGCGCGCTGCGTCGTCAACCCGTGCCCCATCGATGAACAGCTTGGCCGTGCCATCGGCGTTCAACAGCGCGTAAGCCAACACCAGCGGCGTGAACGGTACGTCGTCGGCGCGGATGTTGAACATCCAGGCCAGCGAATCGCCCGCCGCGATCATGGCGGCGTCGGCCCCGGCCTTTTGTAAATCCTGACCTAAACGTTCACGCTTGGCCTTGGACGTCAGCGGCGCGAACGGGGGCTCTAAAATCTCAAGCGGGCTGGACGGCGGTGCAGGGCGATCCGTCCACAGCGCATCGATGGGATTATCGCGTACCGCCACCAGATGGGATTCGGTGTCCGTGCACACCTGCTCATAGGCTTCCAACTGTGCGGGGGTGTGCAGCCACGGATCGTAAGCCAAACGGTCGCCCGGTTTCAGGCGCGTGCGCAGCCAGGCTTCGGGATTGGTGGTGGCGATGGCTTGCGGCGCGAAGATTTGGCCGTCGACCTCATCGCGCACCTGTAAGGTGTAGCGTCCATCGACAAAGATCGCCGCTTCGTCCTTCAACACAATGGCCAACCCGGCAGAGCCGTTAAAGCCGGTCAAGCGCGCCAGTCGTTCGGCGCTGGGCGGCAGGTATTCGCTTTGGTTGGCGTCGGCGTGCGGCACCAAGAATCCAACGAAATTGTCAGCGGTCAGGCGTGCGCGCAGCTGTGCGCAAAGCGCCGGATCGTATGCGATGAGGATGTCATCAGACATGGACGGTGGGTTCCTTGATGAAGAGCTGTTTATAGAAGCTAGGGGCCCAGGCGGCAGATGACAAGAGCGCAGCGTATTTCTTTAGGTATGCATTTTGCGCATATCAGATGCGGTCAAATGGCAATTTTAACGGGGGGTGAAATGCGTATACTGCATATCGTCTCCCCCGACAAACGGATCAGCCCTAAGGTTGACCACAACTGGAGTGATAAACATGACCTACAGCATCGACGCCCATGAATTGCGCGCTCAAGCCTTTTTGCAGGCATTCAAAGATATTTCCGCATGGACCAAGCAAGCGGTGTCCATGATCAAAAGCCAATTTCACGGGTCTGCCAGCCTCGGCCACACCGCGTAATTGATTTAAGCTTGGTCTAACTCCCAGGTTTAATCTGGGCGTTTAAGCTCCGCGACCACCGGCGCATGGTACGATTCCGGCGCGCCGGTTACGGCGGCAGGGCTGCCGACCTCATCGTGAAGGGCTTCGTTGTGGCATTCCACATGTCCCAGCCAGCCGAGCAATTGCGGTGACAGCAAAACGTGATCGGCCATGTGTGGGCGACCGCGGTGAATCACGGAAAAGCGCTGGCTTTCCGGCAGGCCGCGTTCCGCGGCAATCAACATTCGTGATGCCAACGACCCATCGCCGGTGTCTTCTTCATCGCCTTTGATGATGCGCACCGGGGCTTCGGTGTCGTCGGAATTGAAATCCCCCACCACCGCGACCAGGGCATCCGGTTCCAAATCGAACAGACGGTCGAGAAAGGTCCTGACTTCCAACGCTTGACCGGCGGCTTTGATGGTGGCGAGGAAAAAGCCTTCCGCCCAACCGGGCATGCTTTTCCAACTGAAGCGGTCGTGCTTTTGGCCCGCGACGAAGGCAGCGCGCGGTGCACGCAGATGCACGTTGACCACCACCAACTTGCGATCATCGCCCAAATCCACATCGACATACAAAAACGGACGGTCCCATTCAACCGGCACCGGCGCGTCTTGTGGCGGGTCGGATGTGGTGCAGCGAAACAGCGGCGCGTCGACCAGATGATTCCACACTTCGTCCGCGCCCAAGATGGGAAATTTCGACAAGGTCACCAGATTGTGGCGATCGCGCACCCCCCGCCCCGAAGGGCTCTTGGTCACGGCGCGGTGGTAGGTTTCGTAAATTGTGCCTTCTAAAACCGCATCCAGCGCGCTGAGGCTACGGTGCGAACCATCCGTGTTCAGTTGGCCGTTCACTTCTTGCAGACATAAAATGTCAGCGCGCAGGCGCACCAATTGTGGCCGCAACGCACGGATGCGATCTTGCAAGGAACTGCGTGCGCGCGGCGGCACGTCCAGGCTTTCCATGTTGAACGTGGCGATGCGCACGGGGGCTAAATGGGGGGCTGAGGGTGTTGAGGCGTCGTCGTCGTTGCTCATGCGCAGCCCCCTCGCCTCAGCGGACCAAACGATCGGAAGGCAAGCGCACGGATACGGTGGTGCCTTGCTGAGGTTCGGATTCGATCAGCAGTTTGCCGTCATGCAGTTCGACAAAGCTTTTGGTCAGCGGCAAGCCCAACCCGGTGCCGTCGAATTTGCGCGCCAGCTTGCTGTCCACCTGACCGAACGGCGTCAGGGCGGTGGCGATTTCGTCTTCGCTCATGCCGATGCCGGTGTCGGTAATGGTGATCAGCAACTCGTTGGTTTTGTTCAGTGATGCCTTCACGGTCACCTTGCCGCCTTCGGGCGTGAACTTCACCGCGTTGGACAAAATGTTGAGCAGCACTTGCTTGATGCGCTGGCTGTCGACCATCAGGTCGGGCAGGTCCTTGGGCACGCGCCGTGTCAGCGACAAGCCCGCTTCGGTCGCGCGGTCGCGGATCAAGCGGGTGGCGGCATCGGTCAGCTCCGCGACCGAGATGCGTTCGGGGCGCAGTTCCATGCGCCCGGCCTCGATCCGGGAAACATCCAAGATGTCGTTGATCACCGCCAACAGGTGCGAACCGGAATCGCGAATGTTTTCAATGTATTCTTGGTAGCGTGGCTCGACCCCGCCAAACAGGCCCGACAGCATCACATCGGAAAATCCGATGATGGCGTTCAAGGGTGTGCGCAGTTCGTGCGACATGTTGGCGAGGAATTCGGTTTTGACGCGGCTGGCGATTTCGGCGCGTTCCTTGGCTTCGATCAGCTGATGCTTGGATTCGATGCGCTGCGTGATGTCGGCGACGGAACCGGCCATGCGGTACACCCATCCAGCTTTATCGCGCAGCGCCATGCCGGAAATGCGGATCCAGCGCGCGCCGCCTTCTTTGTGGCGCAGGCGGCATTCGGCGAAGAACGATGGAGTTTCGCCCTTGAGATGACGGGTTAAGCGGTATTGATAATCGCCACGATCATCGGGATGGATCAGGCGCAGCCACGACTTGGCCTTGATGAAATTGGTTTTATAGCCGGTCAGATCGCGAATTTTGGCGGAGATATAAAGCTGATCGGAATGCATATCCCAATCCCAGATGCCTTCCCCCGCACCGCTGATGGCAAGCTCATAACGTTCACGGCTTTCTTGAAGCGCTTGTTCGCTTTTTTTGCGCTCAGATATGTCGCGGACCACGCCGATGAACAAAGACGTGCCATCGCGCTTGAGCTCACTGACCGAAAGGTCCAAAGGAAATTGGCCGCCGTTCTTGTGCAACCCCATGACCTCGCGGCCTTTGCCGATGATGGTGGGTTTTTTTGTGTCGTTATAGCGCTTCAGATATCCGTCATGGGCATCAGCATAAGCTGAAGGCATCAGCATTTTGACGTTGTTGCCGATCACGTCCTGGGCACGGTAGCCAAAGGTTTTTTCCGCCGCCGGATTGAACGATTGAACAATGCCGCGCTCATCAATGGTGATGATGCCGTCGACCACGGTTTCCATAATGCCTTGCAATTGCACGTCGCGATGAATGAGCGCTTCGGCCGCGCGTTTGCGATCGGATGTATCGCGTGCCACCAGCATCACGGTTTTCAAACCGCGTTCGGAAAACGGCAAGGCCGACAGTTCCGCATCGATGATCACGCCGTCGACGCGCAGCAAGCGTATCGGCATCCATTTTTCTTCGAACAGGTGTTCGATTTCGTCGTGCAAGATGGCGCGGAAATCGGGATGTACGTAAGCGTCGAACGATTGGCCGATGAACGAACCGGGGGTTTCTGCATTCAACATCTCCGCCCCTGCGGAATTCATCAAGGTGATGATGCCATCGGTGACCACGCAGGTCAGGTCCGGCGCCATTTCAACCAGCTTGCGGTAGCGGGTTTCCGCATCCAAAAGCGAGGCTTCCATGTCCTTGATGTGGGTGATGTCGGTGTGCAGGCTGAGCACTTGGCCTTCGCGGGTGCGCTGTTCGTGGATGCGCCACCACCGTCCGCCACGGTAAATTTCTTGATGCGAAGGCTGGGGGTGCAGACGTTCGGCGAGCTTTTCTTCGACCCACTTGCCCATCCGCCCTTGGGCTTCTTTGATATCGAGGCGCTGGGCGGCTTCGGTGAGGATGTCTTTGAGGGTGGCCCCGGGAATGATCATGTCATCCAGCGCCGGGTAGAGCTTGGCGTAGCCTTCACTGGCCGCCATCAGGTTGCCGTCGTGATCGTAAATCACAAACGCTTCGTCGCTAGCGTTGGTGCGCGCCGCGTGTTGTAGGGCATCGACGCGGCTGACTTCGGCAATTTCGTGTTGGACGACGCTCTTTTTGGCGTCATGGTATTTGCGCTGGCTTTCCAGCTGCGGCGTGATGTTGTGCGCGGCACCGCGGTAGCCGCGGAACATATTGTTGTCGCTGTAAAACGGAATGCCCGAAAGGGTGAAGTGCAAGATGCTGCCGTCCGCCGCGATCAGCGAACAGGCGATGTCGCTGAACGGTTCGCGATGTTCCAAGGTGAACACCACCGGGCTGTCGATCAGACCTTGCTGGTCGATGCGATCGTCGGCCAGCACGACTTGCTGCAAGGTTCGGCCCTTGAGCGCTTCGGGCGGCAATCCGGTGGTTTCCATGAAACGGTCGGAAATGAACGTCAGCTCGAGGATTTCATTGGTTTCCCAAATCCAATCGCCCACGGTCGAGACGATATCGTGCAAACGCTGCTCAGGACTATCGGGGCGCGGGGGCATTTTGATGCGCCGTGGCTGCGGATTTCCGCCAGCGGCGATAAGGGGTGTTTTCTGAGCGGTCATTCAAGTCCTTGCCTTAACGGCGATGGTGTTTGCGCCCTTTTGGCGTGGCACCATTATACGTTTGTTGTATCAGGGAAGCTTCCCTGTAATCAACCAATGTGGATCAGCGCCCAGCCCGTGCGAGCAGCCTATGGTTTTCGCGGGCCGAGCGTTTGTGCCAAATAGTTGACCGTTTCGGGCGCATCCCATTCCAAAACGCCCAAAACGCGCCCGACCAACTGGCCTTCGGCATCGATCAAAACTGTGGTGGGCAGGCCTTCGACGCCGACTTTACGCGACAGCTTGCCTTTGACGTCATAAAAAACGCCGAGGTTTTCGATGGAATTCGCGGCGAAAAACGGCGGTACCTTTTTCAGCGCCTTGCGGTCTTCGGAAACCGCGATCACATCGACGCCGTGTTCTTTCAGTTTCGCCGCCAATCGGTCCAGCGCGGGCATTTCGCGCACGCACGGCGCGCACCATGTGGCCCAAAAGTTCAAAACCACGCCGCGTCCTTTGAGCGATGCGATGGTGATTTCTTCTTTTGTCGCGTTGAAAAAGGGCGTATCAAGCGCACCTTCGCCGGTGACGGCTGGGCGCAATTTGTTGGCCAATTCCAGGGGAATTTCGACTTGATCGGCCTCGGCACTTGCAACATGGCCGGATATCACCAAAATGGCGGCAAAGCTTAACGCGGCTGTCCGAAGCACCATGCCAAATCGGGAACGAAGACGGGTGTGTGTGTTCTTAACTTTTGACTGAAGCATTTTTCGGTTCATCTTAGGTCCAGATACCATGAGCAACAACGACGATAACAGCACCACCAGCACCATTTGGGGCGGACGTTTCGAAGCCGGGCCATCGGCCGTGATGGAAGAAATCAACGCTTCCATCGGTTTCGACAAACGCTTGTACGCCCAAGACATTCGCGGCTCGCGCGCACATGCCCAAATGCTGGCTGCTCAGGGCATCATAACCGAACAGGACGCCAAATCCATCCTTGAAGGTTTGGACGCGGTCGAAGCGGAAATCGTTGAGGGTTCGTTTCAGTTTTCGCGCGCGCTGGAAGACATTCATATGAACGTCGAGAGCCGCCTGCGCGAAAAAATCGGCGATGCGGCGGGACGTCTGCACACCGGGCGATCGCGCAACGATCAAGTGGCGACAGACCTGAAATTGTGGGTGCGCGATGCGCTCGACGGGCTCGACGGTGCGCTGAAGGACTTGCAAACCGCGCTGATTGATCGCGCCGAAGAACATGCCGCCACGGTGATGCCGGGCTTTACCCATCTGCAAGCCGCGCAGCCGGTGACGCTGGGCCATCATCTGCTCGCCTACACCGAAATGTTGGGCCGGGACCGGTCCCGCGTGCAAGATTGCCGCGCGCGGATGAACGAATGCCCGTTGGGTTCGGCGGCGTTGGCGGGGACGTCGTTCCCCATCGATCGCGAAGCCACCGCGGCGGCGTTGGGTTTTGATCGCCCGACGCAGAACTCGCTGGATTCGGTTTCGGATCGCGATTTCGCGTTGGAATATCTCAGCGTGCTGTCGATCTTGAGTGTGCACCTGTCGCGCATGGCCGAAGAAATGGTCATTTGGGCGTCACAGCAATTCGGTTTCATCCGGGTGTCCGACGATTTTTCGTCCGGCAGCTCGATCATGCCGCAAAAGCGCAACCCCGACGCATCCGAACTGGTGCGCGGCAAAGCGGGGCGGGTGTTCGGCGCGCTGATGGGCTTGCTTACGGTGATGAAGGGCCTGCCGCTGACCTACGGCAAGGATATGCAAGAAGACAAAGAGCCGGTGTTCGACGCGTCCGATACCGCGGAGCTGTGCGTCACCGCCATGACCGGGATGTTCAAATCCGCGACGTTTAATGTTGAGCGCATGAAAGACGACGCGGGCAAAGGCTTCACCACCGCAACCGATCTGGCCGACTGGCTGGTGCGGGTGCTGGGCATGCCGTTTCGCGATGCTCACCACGTCACCGGCGCGCTGGTGAAGATGGCCGAAGACCAAGGCTGCGGCCTGGAAGATTTGTCGCTGGCCGACATGCAAACCGTGGACGCTGGGCTGACGGAAGAAATCTTTACGGTGCTCGGCGTCGACAATTCGGTGTCCAGCCGCACCAGCTTGGGCGGCACCTCGCCCGCCAATGTGTTGGCGCAAGTCGCCCATGCGCGCGAAAGGTTTTTGACATGAGCCGTTTTTTGATCGTCGCCGTCGCGTTGTTGCTGGTCGCGGGTTCTTTGAGCGCCTGCGGTCGTAAGGGTGACCCCGACGCGCCGCCGGGCTCGACTTATCCGCGTTCCTATCCCAATCAATAAGGCCATTTCGATGGATTACTTCAACTACAAAAACGGCCACCTGCACGCCGAAGACGTCGCGCTCAGCGACATCGCCGAACAGGTCGGCACGCCGTTTTACGCTTATTCCACCGCCACCCTGACGCGTCACTTCAACGTGTTCGCCGACGCTTTACGCGGTTTGAACGCGCTGGTGTGCTATGCGGTCAAAGCCAATTCCAACCAAGCCGTGATCCGCACCTTGGCGGGCCTGGGTGCGGGTGCCGACGTGGTGTCGGGCGGTGAGCTGACGCGGGCCTTAAAAGCGGGTGTGAAAGCGCGCAACATCGTCTTTTCCGGGGTCGGTAAATCCGAAGCTGAAATCCGCATGGCGCTGAGTGCGGGCATCAAGCAGATCAACGTCGAATCCGAACCGGAGCTGGAACGTATCAGCGCGGTGGCGTCGGACATGGGCGTGGTGGCGCCGATCGCGCTGCGCGTCAATCCGGACGTTGACGCCAATACCCACGAAAAAATCAGCACCGGCAAGCTGGAAAACAAATTCGGCATCGAATGGACCCGGGTACACGAGGTTTATACCAAAGCCGCCAACTTGCCGGGCATCAACGCGCGCGGCTTGGCGATGCACATCGGTTCGCAATTGCTCGATCTTCAGCCGTTTCGCGATGCCTACGTGCGTGCAGGCGATCTGGTGGCGATGCTGCGCGCCGACGGCTTGAGCGTTGAGGTCATGGACATCGGCGGCGGTCTTGGCATTCCCTACGGCGATGAAGGCGAATCCGACGCACCCGATCCCGAGGCCTACGCCCAAGTGGTGCGTGAAACCCTGGGCGGTTTGGATGTCGAGCTGGTGCTGGAACCAGGGCGCATGATCACCGGCAATTCCGGCATTTTGGTCACCCGGGTGATTTATGTGAAAGAAGGCGCGACGCGCACCTTCTTGATCGTCGACGCGGGCATGAACGACTTGATCCGCCCGACGCTGTATAGCGCCTATCACAACATCGTCACGGAGCTTGAACCGGCCAAGGACGCCGATTTGATCGACGTCGACATCGTCGGCCCGATTTGTGAAACCGGCGATACCTTCGCCAAGGGCCGCCGTCTGCCAGCCGTGAAAGCAGGTGATTTGTTGGTGATGCGCACCGCTGGCGCTTATGGCGCGGTGCAGTCGTCAACCTACAACACCCGCCCGCTGATCGCCGAGGTGATGGTGAACGGTGACCAACACGCCGTGGTGCGCGAACGCATGGACGTCGAAGACATCATCGCGATGGATCGTCTGCCCGATTGGCTGGACGACTGACGATTGATTGATGGCGCAAAGAAAGGGGCTTAGTTGCCGTTTTCGCCAGCCGCAGCATCGTCACGGTTGACGAAGCCGAGTTCCATGGAGCGGGCGGTGCCGGGCGGGTTTTCAAACTCGACCTTGAACGGAACCGTTTCCCCCGGCTCCAGTTGGGTTTTCGACAATTCCATGGTCTGGACGCGGACTTCTTTGCCGTCGACGTTGGTCAGGGCGACTTTCAGCAACGGTACGGGAATGATTTTGTCTTCGACGTTGGCGACCACGCCTTCGACGATCAAGTAATCGATGGCGTTGCGCACGTCGCGCCGTCCAACAACGTCTTGGTGGGCGAGACCTTCGCCGGGCTCAACTTTATGAATGCCCGCAGCGACGTAATAGTCTTTGGTCATCGGCATGGCTTTGATGATCGCATCCTTGGCCAAGAACGCCGTCAGCGCGGTGCCGATGAACAGCACCGCGAACACGACGCCAATGATCATGGCGACGGGCTTTTTCTTTTCCGGCGGCGGATTTTTGAAACGCGGGCGGCCAACGGGGATTTCGTCGTCGTCGTCGCGCGGCATGGGTTCTGACAGGCCGTCCGGGATCGGGTCGATGGCGTCGTCTTCGACTTCGATGGTCTCAGCCTCGTCATCGTCGACGTTGGTGTCGATCATCGATTCGATGGCCGGAATGGTGGCTTCTTCTTCGCCGAACAGGTTATCGAGCTCATCTTGCGACAGAGCTTCTCCCTCGGCTTCCGGTTCGGGCTCAGGTTCTGGTTCGGGCTCCGGCTCGGGTTCCGGCTCCGGTTCGGGCTCAGGAATGGGTTCGGGTTCCGGCTCGGGCTCCGGTTCGGGCGGCGGAGGTGGCGGCGCCACGGCCTCCGGTGCCGGAGCAGGTGGTGCCACGGGTGCGGGCGCAGGGGCCGCAGCGACCGGAACGGGGATGGTCATTTGCTGTTCGCGGACTTCGACCGAATGGACCACCGACTGCTGCCAAGCGTAGCCGCAGCGTGCACAACGCATCATCGACCCGGTCGGCTTAATGGCCTCAGGCTTGATATCGTAGTGAGTTGCACAGTTTGGACAGGTGATAATCATTGCGACATCAGTATGTGTTAACCTCTTGCCTTTATAGGTGTTTGTACGATTCAACGCAAGCAAGGCGGTCAGTCTTGTTGTGGACTTCTCAGTACCGCCCGTGCCATCGTATGCGCCGTCGCCACCAAAACCGCCCCTTATCGGCTGATCACGCACCAAAATGCGGGTTGAAAATAAGGGAAACGTAACATGCATTTAAGGACTTAAGCTTTCGTGGATATCGATCCCGCCACCTCTATCGCCCGATTCGAAAACGTCGGTTTGCGCTACGGTCTTGGGCCCGAAGTGCTGCAAGATGTAACTTTCGAGCTCAAACCCGGCTCATACCATTTTTTGGTGGGGCCCTCGGGCGCGGGTAAATCGTCGCTTTTGAAGCTGATGTATCTGGCCCATCGTCCGTCGCGTGGCTTGGTGCACCTGTTTGGGCACGATATCGCCACTGCGGCGCGCGATGCGCTGCCGGCGCTGCGGCGTTCCATCGGCGTGGTGTTTCAGGAATATCGCCTCCTTGAGCACCTTTCGACGTTTGACAACGTGGCGTTGCCGTTGCGTGTCGCGGGCATGCGCGAAGCCGATATCAAGCGCCACGTGGAAGAGCTGTTGGTGTGGGTCGGCCTCAAAGACCATATGAACGCCCGTCCGCCGACCTTGTCGGGTGGGCAAAAGCAACGCGCCTCGATCGCCCGCGCGGTGATCGCGCGGCCCAGCCTGTTGATGGCGGATGAACCGACCGGCAACGTCGACGACCGCATGGGCTATCGCTTGATGCACCTGTTTGAAGAGCTCAACAAGCTCGGCACCACCATCGTCGTCGCCACCCATAACGAAGCCATGGTCCGCGAACTGGGCCATCCGGTGATGCGTTTGGATGGTGGGCATATGCACATCACGCCGGGCACCAAGTTTGACATCAATTCGAGCGTGTCCAATCCGCGCGCGGCCACCCCCAATCGGGGGGGCGGTCTATGATCTTTTCGCGCCGCACCGATCTGCCGTTGGACCGCGATGCGCTGAGCCGCTTTTTGCCGTGGCTGATTGCGTTCATGGTCTATTTGGCGGCCTTGGCCCAAGCCGGTCTGGTCACCTTGGATGAGCTGGCCCGGCGTTGGGACACCGGCATGGCGGCGACGCTGACGGTGCAAATTCCGGCCAATCCCGATGCCAGCGAAGCCGCCAACGCGCGGGTGCTGCAAAGCGCCGTGAACATGCTGTCACAAACCACCGGCGTGGTGAGCACCACCGTGGTCAGCGAGCAAAAGGTCCTGCAACTGCTAAGCCCCTGGCTGGGGGTGGTGCAGGCCGTCGACGTGCCGCTGCCGCGCTTGATCGATGTGGAAACCGACCCCGACATCAAGCTCGACGTACGGGTATTGCAGCAAAAGCTATCGCGCACCATCGAAGGTGCGGAGGTCGACGACCACGGCGTGTGGTTGGCGCGCTTGATCGAAATGGTGCGCACGTTGGAAGCTTTAGCCGCAGGCGTTTTGGCTTTGATCGTGTCGGCGGCGATGGGCACGGTGATCTTCACCACCCGCACCGGACTGACGGTGCACGCCGAAGCGATCGAGGTTTTGCACCTGACCGGCGCGCAAGACAGTTACATCGCCAAGCAGTTCGCGGGCCGTGCTTCGGCGATGGGCTTTAAGGGTGGGGTGATCGGCCTTGTTCTGGCCGCATTGACGCTGTTTATTTTGAGCACTGTCGCTGAGCGCTTGCAGGCGGGTATGCTGCCCGATATGACATTGCCGGTGGCGGGCTGGGTGTCCTTGGCGGCGTTGCCTTTGGCGGCGGGGCTGGTCGCGGGCCTGACGGCGCGCTTCACCGTGATGCGCACTTTGAGAAGGATGATCTAACATGAGCCGCCCACCGCATCGCCGCCCGGGCCATACCATCAGCCGTTTCGGCGGCGCGCTGATTTTGCTGGCTGGTGTCTGGGGGGCTGGATTGTTCCAGTTCGCCGATGCCATTCCGGTGGAAGTTGCGGACGCTGAGACCCGCACCGACGCCATCGTGGTGCTCACCGGCGGCAGCGGGCGTCTCGACGAAGGGCTGATGCTGTTGGAGCGTGGTGCCGCGAAAAAGCTTTACATATCAGGTGTCTATCAAGGCATCGATATGCAAAACCTACTCGAAGCGTATCGCCGCAATCCACAAGACTTGAATTGCTGTGTCAGTATCGGTCACGCCGTTGACACCATTTCCAACGCCACCGAAACGCGCGATTGGGTGCGTGAAAACAACATCACCAGCGTGCGCTTGGTGACGTCGGGCTATCATATGCCGCGTTCGGTTTTGGAATTTGAAAATGCGTTACCCGAGGTCACGTTGATTCCCCATCCGGTGTTTCCGCCCCATGTGAAACAGCAACAGTGGTGGGCGTGGCCCGGCACCACCGGCTTGATCGTCGGCGAATACAACAAATTCATGTTGGCGTGGGCGCGCCATAAATTGATGGCTTTGCTTAAATAACCGCACACTTTCATTGGGGCACACATGACCGCGATCCGATCCTTTTTGTTCAACACCGTGTTTTTCGTCGGCGGCTTTGTGTTCGCCATTGTGCTGCTGCCGTGCTTGGTGTTGCCGCGCCGGGCGTCGCAGGCGGGGTTGAAGCTGTGGGGCGCGACCATGATGTGGTTCTTGAAGCTGATTGCGGGCCTCAATTACGAGGTGCGCGGCCTGGAAAATCTGCCCTCTGAGCCCTGTATTTTCGCCTGCAAGCATCAAAGCGCGTGGGAAACGGGCATGTTTCACCAGCTGGTTCACGACCCGGCCTATATCTTGAAAAAAGAACTGCTCTCGATCCCGTTTTTCGGCTGGTACTTGGCGCGCGGCGGGGCCATCGCGATCGATCGCAAAGCCGGCGCATCGGCGTTGAAGTTGATGATCAAGGGCACCGAGGACCGTTTGGCGCGCGGCCAAAACGTGGTGATCTTCCCCGAAGGCACGCGTTCCGCGCCGGGCAAGCCGGGCACCTATCACCCGGGCGTGGCGGCGTTGTACAAGGGCGTGGATGCCCCGGTGGTGCCGGTGGCGTTGAATTCGGGACTGTTTTGGCAGCGGCGCAGTTTTCTCAAACGTCCCGGTCGCATCACCATTGAATTCTTGCCCGCCATCGCCCCCGGTCAGGATCGCAAAGCGTTCATGCGCGAGCTGAAAACCCAGATCGAGAACGGCTCCAACCGCCTCATCGACGAAGCGCGCGGTGTGTATCCGCAAGCGTTGCCCGCGGCTTCCGTCGAAACTGCTGACGATACGGCGTAAAGCTCTCAGCCGGTCTCAACGATCTTCAACAAGCTCTTGAATCTAGCCCGATTTTTGCCTGTGGATAAAATCGTGGACTAATTTGTGACGTGGTTTTTGTGTTTTCCACAGATGCCTCGGGATATGTGCATAAGACAATGCGTGCCATCCGGGCGGGGTTGTGTAGGATGCGGGGGCTTAAGAGGTCGGGTCAAATCCGCAAAGGAAACGTAACAAGAACATTGCGTTGACCAAAAAACGGCCCGAGCGTACACTAGAGGGATTGAAGTTATTGAATATTGTACAATATCAATAACTTAATGAGGTAAATTTTACGATTTCAATATCGGTGCATATGCACCGGTAGGCTGTATCTGCTTTTGTAACATACAGCTGTAGGCAGGAGCGTTCAAAACCATGGTGCCGATGACCCCGATTTCCCAGCACATCTGGGATATGAAGTACCGCCTCAAGGGTGCGGACGGTCGGCCTGTGGACAAGAACATCGAAGACACTTGGCAGCGTGTGGCCAAATCGTTGGCCGCGCCTGAAAAAAATCCCGAACTGTGGCAGCAGCGTTTCTTTGAAATGATGAACGCTTTTCAGTTTTTACCGGCGGGCCGGATCATCGCCGGTGCGGGGGCTGAGCGCAAAGTCACGCTGTTCAATTGCTTCGTCATGGGTGATATTCCCGATTCCATGGGCGGTATCTTTGAAAACCTCAAAGAAGCTTCGCTGACCATGCAACAGGGCGGCGGCATCGGTTACGATTTTTCGACCCTGCGGCCCAAGGGTGCGGTGGTGGAAAAGATCGGCGCCGACGCGTCCGGCCCGTTGAGCTTTATGGATGTGTGGGATTCCATGTGCCGCACCATCATGAGCGCCGGATCGCGGCGCGGCGCGATGATGGGGGTGATGCGCTGCGACCATCCCGACATTGAAGCGTTCATCGAAGCCAAGCAAGAACCCGGCCGTCTGCGTATGTTCAATCTGTCGGTGTTGGTCACCGATCCGTTCATGGACGCGGTCAAGGCAGGCGACAGCTGGGATCTGAAATTCGAAGGCGAAACCTACAAAACTCTGCCGGCGCGCGAATTGTGGGACAAGATCACCCGCGCGACCTATGCCTATGCGGAACCGGGCGTGATTTTCATCGATCGCATCAACCGCATGAACAACCTCAGCTATTGCGAAACCATTCACGCCACCAATCCCTGCGGTGAGCAACCGTTGCCGCCTTACGGGGCATGCTTGCTGGGTTCGATCAATCTGGCACGGATGGTGACGGATCCGTTCACCGATCAAGCCACCATCGATATCGAAACGCTCAGTGACAAGGTCACCACGGCGGTGCGCTTGATGGACAACGTCATCGATGTGTCGCGGTTTCCGCTGATCGAACAAGAAAACGAAGCCAAAGCCAAGCGCCGCATCGGTTTGGGCGTCACAGGGCTTGGCGATGCGCTGATTTTGTGCGGCGCGCGCTATGGCGGCGACGCGGCGGTGCGCTTGACCGAAACGTGGATGAAAGCGATCGAGCGCGCGGCTTATCTGGCATCGACGGAGTTGGCCGCCGAAAAAGGCGCGTTCCCGCTTTATGATGCTGAAAAGTATCTTCAAGGCGAAATGATCCAGCGCTTGGACGCCGACGTGCAAGATGCCATTCGCGCCCACGGCATCCGCAACGCGCTGATCACCTCAATCGCGCCGACCGGCACCATTTCGCTGTTCGCCGACAACGTGTCCAGCGGGTTGGAGCCGGTGTTCAGCTTCACCTATACCCGCCATGTGTTGCAGCCCGACGGCACGCGCAAGGAAGAAGAAGTTTCCGACTACGCGTATCGGCTCTATCGCAAACTGTATGGCGAGAACGCGCCGCTCACCGATGCGTTCGTCGATGCCCAACAACTCAGCCCGCGCGACCATCTGGTGATGCAGGCAGCGGTGCAAAAGTACGTCGACAGCTCCATTTCCAAGACCATCAATTGCCCCGAAGAAATCAGCTTCGACGCCTTCAAAGACATTTATATGGAAGCTTACGATCTGGGGCTTAAAGGTTGCACCACCTATCGGCCCAACGACGTCACCGGGGCGGTGTTGGAAGTCAAAGGCAAAAAGAAAAGCCCGTCGGCCAAGGAACCCGAACAGACATCCTTGCCGTTTGACAAGCCTTCCGCAGCGGTCAAGCCCAAGGATCAAGGCGACAGCGGCGCAATCCACCGCATGTTCGAGCCGCTGGAACGCCCGGAATTCCTCAAGGGTCACACCTACAAGCTCAACTGGCCGGAAAGCGAGCACGCGCTCTACGTCACCATCAACGACTATATCGACGATGGCCGCGAGCGCCCGTTCGAGGTGTTCATCAACTCCAAAAACATGGATCACTACGCCTGGACGGTGGCGCTGTGTCGGATGATTTCGGCGGTGTTCAGGCGCGGCGGCGATGTGTCGTTCGTGGTCGAAGAGCTCAAAAACGTGTTCGATCCGCGCGGCGGTCACTGGGTCGGCGGCAAATACGTGCCGTCGTTGCTGGCGGCATTGGGCGAAGTGATCGAACGCCACATGATCGCCATCGGCTTCTTGAAGGGCAGCGAACCGTTACGCGCGCCCGAATCAGAGGCTCAAGTCGTCAACTTGGAACCGGCCCCCGGTCACAGCTTCGACGAGCACGCCGAATTGAAGCACAAGCACGACAACGATCATGGTCAGGGGCATACCCACGACGCCCGCATGCGCTTTTGCCCCAAATGCAACCAACCCGGCCTGATCAAGCAAGAAGGCTGCGATACGTGCTTGGAATGCGGTTATTCGAAGTGCGGGTGATGTCTTAGGCTTTGGGGGTTTCGGACTGTAAGTCCCGCGCCATTTTCAAAACCTGATGCAACTGCGTATCGGGAATACCCAGGTCGTCGATGTGTTCGACGGAGCTGGCGAGGTAGTCGATGGCGGGGCCTTTTTTACCGACGCCTTGGGCAACCAATTGGGCTTGTTCTTCCAGACTTAGAGCTCCGGCAAATTGTTCGTGTTCGCGGCGCACGACGAAGGTGTAAGCGGCCACCTTGCGACCGTCGCTGAGCTGCGTTTCCAAAAAGTGCGGGCAGTAGACCTTGGTCACCTGTTCACGCTCGTCCAGGTAGGCGACGGTGGCCTCGACCCGATCAGGGGCGACGCGAAACGCCCGCCCACAGCACGATCCGCCCCGGTCCAAGCCCATCACCAGCCCCGGATGCTGAGGCGTGCCGCGGTAAATGGTCGAAAGGATGCACAGGCTGCGGTGATAGCCGTGGATCAGGCCCGGTTGCGCTTCTTCATAGGCAAAGCCTGGGTCCCACATCAGTGAGCCATAGGCATAAACCCAGAATTCGTCTGGCCAAGGTTGTGGGGGCACGGTGCGAATGGTCTTGGGCGGGTTCATCATGACGGGCATGCTAGCTTTAACATCGTGCGCTCACAACGCTACATTTGCGCATAGCGCATTTATACGTATGTATCGCTTCTGTACGATGCAACTTCAGTACGCTATAGAAGAGCGCATTCGTGCATGTTGCCTGTATGCACGCTTCGGGGAAACCGGATGGCCAAACGACCAAATGATTCGTGGGATCGATATAATCATCCCGCGCTTCATTATAAAAAGCCCAAAGAGCTGAAACGATTTCAGACCGTATTGGCGTTCATCGCCAGTGCGGCGCTGGTGTTCGGTCTGTGGTCGTTCGTGTGGTACGCGACCTCCGCATGGGTCAAGGCGGAGGTCACCGGTTGGGTCGATAACCAGCGCGCGTTGGGTGCGGTGGTCGAATTTACCGACATGCAAACCACGGGCTTTCCGTCGCGGATTATTCTCAATTTGACCGAGCCGCATTTTCAAGGCCCGGCCTTTGGCGATGTGATCGCGTGGAAAAGCGATGCGCTGAGCGTTACGGCGCGGCCCTGGACGCCGTGGAAATTGCATGTGGTTGCGTCGGGCAAGCACGACTTGACGGTGGCGGACGGCGCGTTGCACTTCACCGGTGCGGTCGAAAAACTGATCGCGGATACGGTGCTGGGCGATGTGTGGCCACAAAGCCTGAATTTACAGCTGGCTGGGCTTGTCATGAACGGCAGTGCGCCGCTGTCCCTGGAACGCTTGCATGTTCAGATGGCGCACGACCCCTCCACCCAAGCGGGCGGGACGGGGCTAAAGCTCATCGTCAATGGCGGCAATCTTATGCTGGCGGGGGTGCTGCCCCAACCGCTGGGTGATCAAGTGCAAAGCATCGATGTGATCGCGCGGGTGAGCGGGGCGGTGGTGCCCGGGCCGATGAAAGAACGTGTGCCCGCGTGGCGCGACAGCGGTGGTGCGATTGAGTTTGAACGTCTGAAGTTTCGCAGTGGCAACTTTGCTTTGACCGCAGGCGGCACCTTGGCGCTGGACAAAGATCTTCAGCCGCAAGGGGCGTTCACCGCCAAGATCGAAGGTCTGTTCCAAATGCTGGAAATTTTGCGTGCCCGTGGTGTGATGAGTGGTGGCGATGCTGTGGTCACGACCATGGCGTTGTCGGCGCTGAGCAAACGCCCCAAGGGCGGCGGGACACCGTTCATCAACGTTTCCGCGACGGTGCAAGACCGTGTGTTGAGCCTTGGCCCGCTCAAAGTGTTGAAAGTGCCGATGGTGAATTGGGGCTTTGCGGGTCAAGTCGCGCCATCCGCTCATGTGCCTCCGGTGGAGCCCGATCCCAGCCCACCGCCGCGCAATTACAAAGACATCAAGCCTGTGATTTAAGATTTGTCGCCGTTTGGTTTGACATCCGGCGTGTGCTGCTTGGCGTCGATGATCGAACGGCGCACCGCGCGTGCACGGGCGAAGGTTTCTTCGAGCATTTCGCCATCGCCTTTGCGGATGGCGCGCTGCAAAGCGGTCAGGTCTTCGCTAAATCGGCCCAGGACCTCAAGCACCGCATCGCGGTTGGTTAAGAACACATCGCGCCACATCACCGGATCGCCGGCGGCGATGCGGGTGAAATCGCGAAACCCGGATGCGGAAAAGGTGATGACTTCTTTTTTGGTCTCATCTTCCAATTGATCGGCGGTGTCGACGATGGAGTACGCGATCAAGTGCGGCAGATGCGAGGTGATGGCGAGCACCCGGTCGTGATGTTCGGGCGTCATGATCTCGACGGTCGCACCGCATCCCAGCCACAGCTGTTTGACCTTTTCGACCGCATCGGCGTCGGTGCCGTCAGCCGGGGTCAAGATTGTCCAGCGACCGGGGAACAGTTCCGCGTAGCCCGCTTCGGGGCCGGAATTTTCGGTGCCCGCGATGGGGTGGCCCGGCACCAGATGCACGCCGTCCGGCAAATGCGGTGCGATGTCGCGAATGGTGGTGGCCTTGACGGAGCCGACATCGGTGATGATCGCGCCGGGTTTTAAGCTGTCGTGGATCGATTTGGCGATGGCGGCTTGCGCACCCATGGGGGTGCAGATGATCACCAAGTCGGCGTCGTAAGCGGCGTCGGCGGCATCCAGGCTGTAACTATCACCCAGCTCCAGTTCTTCGGCCTTGGTTAAGGTTTCTTTGCTGCGCGTGGAAATGGCGATGTGCCCGGCCAGCCCGTGCAGCTTCATGGCGCGCGCCAGACTAGACCCGATCAGGCCGATGCCGATCAGGGCCACGCGGTCAAACAGCGGTGCGGCGGTGGTCATCTATCAGCCCCCCGTAAAGTCGCGCATGGCGGTGAGGAAAGCATCCATCTCATCCGCCGTGCCGATGGATACGCGCAGGCAATCTGGCAAGCCGTAGCTGCTCACCCGGCGCACGATGATGGCGCGTTCACGCAAAAAAGCGTCGGCTTTTTCAGCCGTGCTGGTTTCACCAAAGCGCGCCAGCACAAAATTGCCGACGCTGGCGGTGGTGTCGATGCCCAGCGCGTGCAGCGTCTCTTCGGTTTTGGCGATCCACGCTTGATTGTGCTCGAAACACTTTTCTTGAAAAGCCAGGTCTTCCAATGAAGCAATCGCAGCGGCTTGGGCGGTGGCGGATACGTTGAACGGTCCACGCACGCGGTTCAGTACGTCGGCGACTTCGCTGGGGAAATAGCCCCAACCCACACGCATGCCGCCCAGTCCGAACATCTTGGAAAAGGTTCGCGTCATCACGGTGTTTTGGCCGACGGCCTCGGCGGCGTCGACCAGTTCGACCCCTGCGGTGTAATCGTTGCGCCCGACAAATTCGGCGTACGCCGCGTCAATCACCAACAACACGTCATCGGGCAGGCCCGCGCGCAGCATGGTGAGTTCCGCGTGGCTCAGGTACGTGCCGGTGGGATTGTTGGGGTTGGCGATGAAGACGATGCGGGTTTTGTCGGTCACCGCATCGAGCAACGCCTCGACATCGGTGCGCAGATCTTTTTCCGGCGCTTTGACCGGGGTCGCTCCGGCGGCCTTGGCGGCGATGGGGTAGATCAAAAAGCCGTGTTCGGTATACAGGACTTCGTCGCCAGGCCCGGCGTAGCTGTAGGTCAACAGACTCAGCAATTCGTCAGAGCCCGCGCCGCAAACGATGCGCTCCGCATCCAGGCCAAAACGCTTGGCGATGGCACTCCGCAGCTCGGTCGCGCCGCCATCGGGATAGCGGTGCATGGTCTGAGAAGCGTCTTGCATCGCTTTGATGGCATTGGGCGAAGGTCCAAACGCGCCTTCGTTGGACGACAGTTTGATGATGCGTCCTGTACCGGATACTTTTGAATCGCCCGGGACATAAGCGTCGATGTCCATAATACCGGGGCGGGGAGGAATTGCGGGGCTCATAAGCGTGTCCTTAAGCCAGCTCGTCGTCGGTGACCGGCAGGGCGTAACCACCGATGGTGATGGCGAATTGGATGGCGCCGTCAAAGGCGTCTTTGAATTGAGCAATGCGGGCATCGTCGGGGGCGACGAAATCGTCCAGCTCGATCAAAATCTGCCACACGCTGGGGCGGTGATCATCGTGGCTTTCGGTGGAAAACACCATGCTGAGGCCAACGTCCATCAAGGCTGCATTGATTTGGCTGGGCACCAACTGTTCGCCGCTTTCGATCACCAAATAGGTGCGATCGTGTCCGGTGGCCTCTTGCGGCACCGGCGAAATGACCAGGGCTTCTTGGTCGCGCGGGCGGGCGTTGGCACCGCTGACGAACGGCAAGCGGGCGATCACGCGCGGCACGTCGTCGCCTTCAAACGCCATGCGTCGCCACCAAGGGTCTTGTTCGGCACGGGCGGGCATCGGCACGATGCCGACGGTGACTTCTTGCTTTTGCACCGCTTCGATGATGCGTCGGGTGGATGGGAACGGGGTCATCGGGGTGTAGCTGCCGTATTGGTCGCGCGCCACATCCCAAAAGCTGTTGCCGTCTTCGTCCATGAATACACCGGCGGAAAACGGCCCTTCGAGGCTCAGCGTCGCCACGATCAGTTCACGCCAGATGCGAAACAGTTCGCGTTTGGGGAACTTGCCGTCGTGTTGGGCGAACAGGCGGTAGATGATTTCGGCTTCGCGCGCGGGGCGGATTTTGACCCGCTCATCTTTTTTGTACAGGCGCACTTCCTCAACGACCTTGGTGCGGCGTTTCAGCAGATCGTGGATCTGGTCGTCAATGGCGTCGATTTCACGCCGTAGTTCTGATAAATCACGCGCCATGAAAGGGTCCTAAAATGATATGATTCACGTCTCAGTCCGTGGTGCGGAAATTAAAGAGTAATCCTAGAGAAATCAAAGAAAACATTGACAGTTCACAGAGGCAACCATAGCAATGAGGCACAAGCAATCCAAGAAGGGTCCTCAACGGGGATGAGCGCCGACCAAGTCAACGCAGATGCTGAATGGACTTTGCCCGGACACCGCGTGTGTCTGGCCCAAGATGCGCCCTTGCGTCTCGATAGCGGGGTCGAGCTGCCCAACGTCCACGTTGCCTATGAAACATGGGGGACGCTCAACGCCGATAAGTCAAACGCCATTTTGGTGTGTCACGCACTGACCGGCGATCAGTTTGTGGTCGACAAGCACCCGATCACCGGCAAACCCGGCTGGTGGCAACAGGTCGTCGGACCGGGCAAGGTGATCGATACGGATCGCTATTTCGTCATTTGCCCCAATATCTTAGGCGGGTGCATGGGGTCCACGGGGCCGCAAGACATCAACCCCGCCACGGGCAAGGAATGGGGCCTGGATTTTCCCGTCATCACCATCGGCGACATGGTGCGTGCGCAAAAGCTGCTGATCGACCATTTGGGGATCGAGAGTTTGTTTGCCGTGGTTGGCGGATCGATGGGCGGCATGCAGGTGTTGGAATGGGCCTGTCAGTACCCCGACAACGTCTTCGCCGCCGTGCCGATTGCGACGGCGGCGCGCCATTCGGCGCAAAACATCGCCTTTAACGAAGTCGGCCGCCAAGCGATCATGTCTGATCCGGACTGGTGCAATGGCGATTATCACGACCATGACAAGCACCCGCACCGGGGCTTGGCGGTGGCGCGCATGGCCGCGCACATCACCTATTTGTCTGAAACCGCGCTGACCCGTAAATTTGGCCGCAATCTGCAAGACCGCGACGCGGTAACCTATGGGTTTGACGCCGATTTTCAGGTGGAAAGTTATTTGCGCCACCAAGGCAGCACCTTTGTTGATCGTTTCGACGCCAATGCGTATTTGTACATCACCCGAGCGATGGATTATTTCGATATTGCCCAACGCCACGGCGGGCAGTTGGCGAACGCGTTCAAGGACACGCCGGTGCGCTTTTTGGTGATGTCGTTTACTTCCGATTGGCTGTATCCGACTCGCGAAAACCGTGAAATCGTGCACGCGCTCAACGCCGGTGCGGCCAACGTCAGCTTTGTCGAGGTCGAATCCGATAAAGGCCACGACGCGTTTTTGCTCGATGAGCCGGAATTTCACAAAGTCTTCGAGGGCTTCTTGGAAGGCTGCGCGGAACATCGCGGTTTAAAGAGGAAAGAGCCGTGATGATGACACCCGATAATCCCAAGGGCATTCGCGTCGATCTGCAACTGATTGCTGATATGATCGAACCGAACACCCGCGTCTTGGATGCGGGCTGCGGCAACGGCATGCTGTTGGATTACCTGTGGCGCTTCAAGCAGGTGGACGCGCGCGGCATCGAAATCAGCACCCAGGGTGTGCAGGCGTGTGTATCGTCAGGCTTGTCGGTGGTGCAAGGCAACGTCGAAACGGATCTTAAGGATTATCCCGACGGGGCGTTCGATTACGTGATCCTCAGCCAAACTTTGCAGGCGATGCATGAGCCGCGTGAAGTGCTGGAACAGATGATGCGTATCGGCAAGCGCGCGATCGTGTCGCTGCCCAATTTCGCCTATTGGCGCTTGCGTCTGTACATCATGTTCAGGGGCCGCATGCCGGTCAGCGAAAGCCTGCCCTATGAATGGTACAACACCCCCAATATTCATTTTTGCACCATTCGCGATTTCGTGGCGCTGGCCAAGGACATGGACCTGACCATCGAACGCAGCTTGTTTTTGGACGAAGAAGGCACGTCCAAAACCATGGGCAAGTCGATCATGGCGGCCAACTGGTTCGGCGAGCAGGGCGTGTTTTTGCTCAGCAAATAATTTGGGCAAGTGATCAAGCCTTATCCGCAGCCTCTATAACCTCCGTAAACAGGCGCACGAAATTTCCGCCGATGATTTTTGCAATGTCGCCTTCGTTCAGGCCGCGTTGAAACAATTCGTGAATAAACAGCGCCATCGCGCCGTAGCCTTTGAACGGGCTTTTGGCGCCGTCCATGTCGGTGCCCAGCGCGACGTGATCGATGCCGACGTGTTCGATCAAATGCAGCATTTCATCGGCGAACGCGCCTAGGCCTTCGTGCCCGTCCAAACCGCCAAGCGGGCGCAGGCCGACCAGCCCGCCGGTGGATTGAACCGCCATGGCGGTTTCAACGTGAACTCCGCGACCGTGCAAATAATGGGCTTCAAATCCGGTGTGCGACAGCATCACCGGGGCGCGGCTGGTCGCGGCCACCGCTTCGACGCCGTCGCGGGTCATATGGGTGACGTCGACGATCATGCCGATGCGATTTTGTTCGCGCACCATATTTTGACCAAATACGGTGAGCGCGGGACCTTCGGCGGGCTGGGTGCGCACCGTGCCCAGCGCGTTGGGGGTGAAATGCACCAGTTGAATCGAATGCACGCCCATGGCATGGACTTCGGCCACGCGACCCAATTGTCCTTCGAGGAAATCGCCGCCTTCCAGCGCGATCAGCGCGCCGGGACGCCCTTGTTGCTTAGCGTGAAAAATATCCTGCGGTGTTTTGAGGACCGACATATCGGCGCTGTGCAAGGCCCGGCGCAAAGCCTTGATCTGCTCAATCGTAAACGTGAACAACTCGTCCGGTTCCGGTTTGCGCACCGGCTGGGGTAGCCCGCCGTATTCACCGAGGATTGGGGTGTCGGTGGGAATGGCGAAGCCAAACGCGGTGACGTGGGCCTTGGCCAAATCGCGCAAGCGCGGCAAAGGATTTCCACCCCTGTACAGCTTGCCGGGGTGGGCGTGCAGATCGACCACCACATGGCGCGTAATCAGTGCCAAGGCGCGCTCAAGGTTTGGCGGCGGCGTGCGTGCCCAAGTGGGCCACGCAATAAGTGTTGCAGCGGTGGCGCTGAGGCAAAAGGCGCGGCGGTTGAGGTGCTTGGGTGTGCTCATGCCTCTAAGATAGCGTTGGCAGATGAACCGGCGGTGAACGCTTATTCCCGGTTTGTACCCCGGTTGGTTCCGCGTCCCGGTGGGGCGAGGGCGAAGGCACGCCGGGTTTCGCGTTTTGTGGTCAGTTGGCCGGCGTAGATTTCCTTGGCCGCTTCGACCATCACCACCCCGCCGAATGCCGGAAACAATCGCCGTCCGACTTGTTCCCACGCCGGTGCGGCGCTGAGCAGCAGGCGCGTGTGGCTGGGCGGCATGTACAGCCCGACTTGCGAACGGATCGGCGTGAACATGTTGTCGCGCAGCAACCTCGACAACTGCGATGGCGAATACGGCTGGCCGTGGGCGAAGGGGCTGCGTTCCAGGCGCGCCCAAATGCCGCGCCGGTTGGGGGCGACCACGATCAGTCGTCCGCTGTCGGAAAGCACCCGCCACACTTCGCGCAGCATGTGACGCAATTGCTCGGACGATTCCACCGCATGGACCATCAAAATCCGATCCATGGACAAATCGGCAAACGGCAATTCGCTTTCGTTGACCAGCGCAGTGAGGCCCGGCTCATTGGGCGGCCAGTGCAAAACGCCTTGGCGTGCGGGCATGGCGGCGACGCTGCGCGCGGCTTCGGGGCGAAACAGGCCCAGATACGGCGTGGTGTAGCCCACCCCTAACACGTCCAGACCCGCCACATCCGGCCACATTTGGCGCAGATTCTGGCGGATCACGCTGCGCGCCACCCGACCGGTGGTCGTGGCGTAAAATTCTCGAAGCTCAACGGCATCCATCCACATGGCTGGCAGTCTACGGCCTAACCGGGCGGGCAAAAAGTGAAATCGCGGATGCACGGACGTTTCAGGGGTGATAACGTCTTAGCCCAACACGCAACAGCAAGAGGCGCAATGCCCATGAGCGGTCTCGATATCCGACAAGTTCCGGTCCTCAACGACAATTACATTTATCTGATCCACGACACCGCCAGCGGCAAAACGGCCTGTGTGGACCCGGCGGTCGCCGCCCCGGTGATCAAAGCCGCCAAGGATTTGGGCTGGACCATTTCGCACATTCTGATCACCCATCCCCATTACGATCACACCGACGGCATCGCGGAGATCGTCGATGAGTTTGGATCGGAAGTTTTCGGCAGTCGTCCAGATTACGGCCAAATTCCCAAATGCGATCACGGCGTGATGGAAGGCGACGAAATCGCATTGGGCGGCTCTGTCGCACGGGTGTTGGATGTGCCCGGTCACACCAAAAATCACGTGGCTTATAGTTTCGAAGCCGACAAAGCCGTGTTTGTTGGCGATACGCTGTTTTCGCTGGGCTGCGGGCGATTGTTCGGCGGCTCCGCTAAGCAAATGTGGGGCAGCCTGACAAAGCTACGTGCTTTGCCGGGCGACACGCGCGTCTACTGTGCCCACGAATACACCAACGCCAATGCCGATTTTGCACTGAGCGTCGATCCCGACAATCCCGACCTACAAGCCCGCGCCGATGAGGTCATCCACTTGCGCCAACAAGGACAGCCGACCGTGCCGAGCACCTTGGCGCAAGAAGCCCGCACCAACCCGTTTTTGCGTTGCGATGTGCCTGCGTTCAAGGCCCAGTTGCGCATGGCTGATTTTGAGCCTGCCGAGGTGTTCGCCGAAATCCGCAAACGAAAGGATCGTTTTTGATGAAGTTGTATACGTCACTGACCTCACCGTTTGGCCGCAAGTGCCGCATGGTCGCCGTTGTCGCGGGCATCGCGGACCGATTCGAGGTGACCGAAATCGATTATAAGGGAGAGGCTTATCGCAAGCTCAATCCGCTCGGCAAGGTTCCGGCGTTGGCGCGCGACGACGAAACGATCTTGATCGATTCGCCGCTGATTTCGGCGTACCTCGCCAGTCTCGGCGACGAAGCGGCAGTCTATCCCGAAAGCGAAGAAGCCCGCTGGCAGGCCTTGTGTCTGGAATCTCTGGCCGACGGCATCACCGATGCGGGGGTGCTGATCTTCATGGAAAACAAACGCCGCGATGAGCATCGCTCCCAAGGTTGGATTGATGCCCAAACCACCAAGATCAACACCGGGCTTGATGCCATCGATGCGGTGGCGGGTGAATTTGGCGACAGCACCCAGATCGGCATTCTCGCGGTGGCGGCTGCGGTCAGTTGGTTGGAGCTGCGCAGCGTCGTGCCGGGCATTCGCACCAACCGCCCCAACCTGTCGGCATGGCTGGAGCGCATCGCGGATCAAGAGTTCATGACCGCAACCGCGCCACCACCGGGTGCTTAATATGGATGGCGCATATCACGGCCTTACGGCGGATCAAGTGATTGAAACATTAGATCTCAGCCCACATCCCGAAGGCGGTCACTTCAAGGAAATCCATCGCCACACGCCCGCCGATGGCGCGCGCGGCGCGGTGACCACCATCTACTTTTTGCTCAAAGCCGGAGAACGGTCGCATTGGCACCGGGTTACGGATGCGGAAGAAATCTGGTGCTGGCACGCAGGTGCGGCGTTGGAATTGTTGATCCATGCGGACGGTGGCGAACGTGAAACGTATATGCTCGGCATGGATTTGCGCGCTGACCAGCGTCCGCAAGCGGTGGTGCCGGTGAACGGCTGGCAGGCGGCGCGCACACTTGGTGATTGGACTTTGGTCGGGTGCCAAGTGGCCCCGGCGTTTGATTTCGCCAGTTTCGAATTGGCCGAGCCGGGGTTTGAGCCTGGAGCATAAAAATCGTAGGGGAAGGGAACTGAACACCATGAACGACGGCAACATCCAGAACGCGCGCAAAGCGGCCATCGCGGAAATCAACGGCGTGCCCGAACGGGTGCTGATTTCCCTGGTGCGCTCGCAAACCATCGATTTGTTTGCGGGCGGCCTGTCCGATGGCTTGCGCGCGACGCTGGAAAACTTGCGCAGCCGCGCCCCCGACGCGGTCAAGGTCGCGGTGGATGGTGTGCGCCGAACGGCAAACGATGATGGCTATGAAGTGACTTTGGATGCAGCGCGGGGGGAGCGTCTGGTGATATCGGACGCCGACGCGGGACCGTTCAAGCGCACGCTGGGCGGCGGCTTGTGCAACCTGTCTAAAGATTTGGAAATCATCTTGGATGTGCTTGGTGACGTTGGCGAAGAGGGCGGCGCGCAATCGCGTCCTAGTATCGATTATCTGACCTGGGCGGATGCCGCTGACTCGTTTCCCGGCCACAGCGTTGAGGGCACCTCGCGCACATCATTGATTTTTCGCGGTGACGGTTTCGATAAACTGATTTTGACCGAACGCGGCCCCAGCTATGACGATGACGCCATCGATTTGTGGCAAACCGAACAAGACTTTTTGGGCGATGGCGATGATTTCATCTTCGTCGGCCAAGAGCCTGCGGATTCCGAAAAGTTCGATTTGATCTGGAAACGCAAACTCAAAAACAAAGGCCTCAAGGTGTTTTGGCTGGTGGGCGGCAATCAGCTGAAAAAGCTCTACACCGAATACCGCCACTTTCTATCGATCGCCGATGTGGTGAGCCTCAACCTTGCCGAGGCCGCGCAGTTTTTCGGGTTTGAGCCGCTGCGCCGCAAGCACAAAGACGCGGCGGAACTGCGCGTCATGTATGCGCGCGAAATCAGCCGCCGGGTTTTGGAAGACGGCGCCAACCACGTCATCATCACCGACGGGGCCAAGGGGGCTGCGTTGGCGCGCAAGGCGCGTGGTGGGCGGGTCGAGTTTGTCTATTCGCCCTTGATCCAAGAAAACTCCATCGACGTGGACCGTGCCGTTCAAGAAGACACCGGCTGCGGCGACAGTTTCGCGGCGTCCATCGCGGCGCATTATTTGATGTCGGGCTCATCCCTCAAATTGAACCAAGCGGCGAACTTTGCCCATTACATCGCAGGCATCATCTTCCAACGCGCGCGACCCAACTTGATGGACAAAGATCGCGGCTTCGTCGAATACGCGTTTCATAAGGCACAAAGCTCGGGCGCGTTCGTCGGCAAGCACGAAACCTTCGATCGCGATGAATGCCAAATCCGCCCGGCGATGATTCCGCCGCGCGGGCCAAACCGCAACGTTTTGGTGTTGGTGATCGGCGGCAATCCCGGCGACCCCGAACATCCCCGCATCACCGGCGCGGGCGCGGCGTTGGCCAAGCTGGCGGGCAAATGCCAAGACGGTAGCTATAGCCTTAGCCCGCTGATCCGCGTGGTGCCACGCCAAGTCACCCACGCGGCGGCAAAAGGTCGCCCGGACATGCAAGCGATCAGCGACAGCGAAATGACGCGCTTGGTGGACACCGGAAAGTTCTGCAAGGAACTTGGCGACTTGGAAAGCGACAGTGCCGTTCGCCATGGCGTGTTGAAAACCGACCTCACAGATTTTGAAGGGGTGTATGTTCTGCGCGCGACACTGCTGGAGACGCTGGAAATTTTGTCATCGGAAGATTTCGCGGAACTGTTCGGCGACATCAAGTTCTGGCACTTCCCCACCGAAGACGTCGATGAACGTTTGGTGTGGAACACCAAAACCTGGGGCGTGTCGCGTGAGCAAAGCCTGGAAATCATCCGTCAAGAATTACGCGATTATGTGGTCGAGGCACAACGCCCGCAGTTCCGCTTCGGCCGCGTGCGCGCCACCACCCGCGAAGACTTCGAAGACGAAATGACCGATCAATTGATCTTGCGTCTCGACGCGCTTTTGGCCGGTGTGTTTCGTGGTCAGGCTTAGGGCAGAGTGAGTGAAATCAAGTGAGGTTAGTTAACGAACGTCGCTTTTACCCGTTTTGACTTGAGCATGTATGGCACCCAAATGAAGAACGCGAAAACGCTTCTAGAGATTTCGCGAGTTGTCTCCTCGTCAAAGATGATCACGTCAGGAAGCACCAGGGCAATGCTTATGGCATTAAGGGGCACGAACACGAGACTTGCCGTCAGTAAGCTGATAAACCAGGCCGGGAATGCACTTTTTTTGTAAAAAAACAGATATATCAAATAACATCCCACGAAAAAGAACCCAACGTTAAAGACGATTTCCGACAAGAGGAGCGGCTGCCAAAGAACATGGTATGCCGCACTAGCTTGGTCGGTTAAAGCCTCCCAGGTTCCATCCTGAAACATTGGGACATGTAAGGCCGCCGAAGTAAGGAAGGTGCGAATCGGCGTAAAAACAACGATCAGCCCGACGAGAATTAACCAGCCGCCCAATCCGTTAAGTTTGTCAGTGTTTTGTTGTGGGCTTGTAGGTTCTTGTTCCATTCGGCGCGTTTCCATGAAAGATCTTACATCAACTTATGGTAGACGTTAATGCGTCTCCTGTGAATAGAGAATGCAATAGTCATCCTAAACGCCAACGTGGTGTCTTAGGCCAGTTTCACGTCATAACCCAAGCGCGGGAAGTGCACGGCGACCTTGCCGACTTGAGGGTCATCGCGCAACAGGGCGAGGCGGTCTGCGGTTAGGCTGTGCAGGGTGCCGATAACTTTGGGGCCGCCGCTTGCGGGGGCAACGCCGATGTGGTCACCGATGCTGAGGTCCAGCGGATCGTTTGGATCGGCGTGCTCCGGCGTTTGCGGTTGGGCACCTTTGGCGATCTCCAACGCGTCGAGATCGCTGATCTCTTGCGGGTTGCCGTGGCCGATGGCTTTGATGCGCTGTTCCCAGCGAACCAAGTTTTCAAACTGGTTCAAAAACGCTTCGCCGTCCGCCATGCGGTCGCGCAGGAACCACACCAAGTAATAGGCCAATGCATCGGCCAAGCCGGGTGTGTCGCCCATCATGAAATCTTGCGCGGATACGCTGTCATCGATCCAGGTGAACTGGGCGCGCACATTGGCGAGCGCGTGGGCGTACTTGGCTTTGATGTCGTCGAGCGAAAAGTCTGCACCGAAATATAGCGGGCCGCGATCGGCGAGAAATTCAGGCGGCATGTTGGGGCTCATCTCGACCAGGGCGACGGTGACCACGTCTTTGAACAGCGGCCCATCGGTCCACTGCGCCAACGCCCACGATAAACCGGGGCGCCCAGCGGGGAACAGCGTCGGCGTGGGTGCGCGGCGTTCAAGTTCGTCGATGATGCATTTGGTGTCGCAATAAACATCCGCACCGATCTGCATCACCGGGGTCAAGCGGTAGCCACCGGTCAGCGGCATCAAGTTCGGTTTGGGCGGTAGGCGGGGGATCAACACCGACTTCCAACTGAGGCCCTTCATGCCCAGCACCACGCGGACCTTTTCGGTCACCGGCGATTGCGGATAGTGATGCAGGATGATCTGATCGTGATTCATGCGGGAGGTCCTTTCAAAACAAAAGCCGCCCCGGTTTGAACCGGGACGGCTTCAGTGTGTCAGAACGGCGCGCCCGATCAAGTGGTGATGTATTGGCCGCCGTTGATGGTGATGGTCGAGCCGGTGATGAAGCCCGCTTCTTCGGATGCCAAGAACGTCACGCAGCGCGCAATTTCCGCCGGTTCGCCCAAACGGCCCACCGGGATGTGCGGCAAGATTTGCGTGGTCAGCACGTCTTCGGGGATGGCCTTGACCATTTCCGTGGCGACGTAGCCGGGTGCGATGCAATTCACCGTGATGCCTTTGCGTGCGCCTTCTTGGGCCAAGGCTTTGGTGAAACCGATCACACCGGCTTTGGCGGCGGAATAGTTGGTCTGGCCCATCTGGCCCTTTTGGCCGTTGATCGAACTGATGTTGATGATGCGGCCAAAGCTGCGCTCGCGCATGCTTTCAATCACGTTCTTGGTGGTGTTGAACAGGGAATTGAGGTTGGTGTTGATGACCTCGTTCCATTGCTCGAAGCTCATTTTGTGCAACATGCCGTCGCGGGTGATTCCGGCGTTGTTGACCAAAACGTCGATGGGCCCGATGTGGCCTTCGATTTCCAAGATCGCCGTGTGGCAGCTGTCGAAGTCGGACACATCGAACTTTTGCACGCGGATGCCGGTCAGTTCCTTGAACGTTGCGGCGGCTTCGTCGTTTCCGGCGTAGGACGCGCAAACCTCATAGCCTGCTTCTTTGAGGGCGATGGAAACGGCTGCGCCGATGCCGCGGGTGCCGCCGGTGACGAGTGCTGTACGGGACATTGTAATTCTCCTGATTCCGGGGGCTGATTAAGCGCGTTCGACGCACATGGCGATGCCCATGCCGCCGCCGATGCACAGCGTGGTGAGGCCTTTTTTCGCGTCGGTGCGTTTCATTTCATGCAGCAGCGTGACCAATACGCGCGCGCCGCTGGCGCCGATGGGATGGCCCAGCGCAATCGCGCCGCCGTTGACGTTGACCTTGGCCGGGTCCCACGCCATGGCTTGGTTGACGGCGCAAGCCTGTGCGGCGAACGCTTCGTTGGCTTCGATCAAGTCGAGATCGGCTGCCGCCCATCCGGCTTTATCAAGTGCGGCGGTGGACGCCGGGATCGGCCCGGTGCCCATGATTTCAGGATCGACGCCCGCCGTGGCCCAGGACTTGATGGTCGCCAGCGGGGTGATGCCACGCTTTTGGGCTTCGTCGGCACTCATCAAAACCAACGCCGCCGCGCCGTCGTTGATGCCCGATGCGTTGCCCGCGGTGACGGTGCCGTCCTTGGCGAACGCCGGGCGCAGACCGGACAGAGATTCTTCGGTGGTACCGTGGCGGGGGAATTCGTCAGTGTCGACGACTGTGTCGCCTTTGCGGCCCTTGACGGTGACGGGCACGATTTCATCGTTGAACTTGCCGGCCTTTTGCGCGGCTTCGGCTTTTTGTTGAGAACCGGCGGCGAACGCATCTTGGGCGGCGCGGGTCAGTTCGAACTTCTCTGCGACGTTTTCTGCAGTGGTGCCCATGTGATAGCCGTTGAAGGCATCCCACAAGCCGTCCTTGATCATGGTATCGACCAATTCGTTCGAGCCCATCTTGGTGCCGGACCGCAAATAGGTGCAGTGGTTGGACAGGCTCATGTTTTCCATGCCGCCCGCGACCACGATGGTGCTGTCGCCCAGTTTGATGTCTTGGTGACCCAAGGCCACGGCGCGCAGGCCCGATCCGCACACTTGGTTGACGGTGTAGGCGGTGCGTTCCACCGGCACGCCCGCGCCGACGGCGGCTTGGCGGGCGGTGTTTTGACCGGCACCGGCGGTGAGCACATGGCCCATGATGACTTCGGATACATCTTCGGCGCTGACGCCCGCGCGGCTCAAGGCTTCCGAAATGGCGATTTGGCCAAGCTCTTGCGCCGGTACGGTGGCGAGGCCACCCGAAAAGGCCCCGATGGGGGTGCGCACGGCGCTGGCGATGACGATGTCGGTCATGGTTGCTTTCTCCCAAATGTGGGCCGAGGACGATAGCCTGGGCCCAGAACTTAACCCGATGTAGAGGTCAGCTTAGAGGGACTCGCGCCGGGCGTGCAATACAAAATGCTGCAGTGCACAAAAAAATCTACGGCGGTTGCAGCATTTTTTCATTGCATTGCAGCAAACTCAGGCACAAAGTGAGCGTAGGTGCGAAGGACTACGCCAACGACTTAAAAAGGGGCGGTTATGGCAGATGCCAACCGGGCAGATGAGCCCATTACAATTAAAAAGTACGCCAATCGGCGGCTCTATAACACCGCGACCAGCAGTTACGTCACTTTGGATCACTTGGCGCAGATGGTGCGCGACAACGTAGATTTTGTCGTGCACGACGCAAAATCCGGCGAAGACATCACCCGTCAGGTTCTCACCCACATCATCGTGGAAGAAGAATCCAAGGGCGACAGCATGTTGCCGTTGAGCTTTTTGCGTCAGCTGATTTCACTGTACGGCGACAGCCTGCAATCGATGGTGCCGAGCTATCTGGAACAGACCATGAAGGCTTTTTCCGGCAATCAGGACCAGATGCGCGATCTGATGGGCCAGGCGTTCGGCGGTAATGAAGCGCTGAAACCGTTCGAAGACATGGCGCGTCAAAATATGGCGATGTTTGAAAACGCCATGAAAATGTTCAATCCCATGGCCGCATCCGGTGGCGAAGGATCGGGCTACGGCGATGCTGCAAAGTCCGCGCCCCCCGCTCAAGACGAAGGCGACATGGACGAAATGCGCGCTCAACTTGATCAGCTGCAAAAGCAACTCAACGAGCTCAGTAAGCGCGGCTAAGGTTCCTTACATGCATACGAAAAGGGCTCCCATCCGGGAGCCCTTTTTTGTTACGCCTGATGAATGTGCACGTCGCGTTGGGGGTAGGGGAACGATATGCCTTCTTTGTCGAAGGTTTGCTTGATGGCTTTGGTCATGGCGAATTTCACCGGCCAATAGTTGCCGTTGTCGGCCCACACCCGCACCACCAGCTCGACCGCGTTGTCGCCCAGGTTGGCGACTTCGACGAAGGTTTCTGGGTCTTTGTGGATATGCTCATCTTCAGCCGCGATGCGCTTGATCACGTCCATGGCTTTGTCGATATCGTCGCCGTAGCCGATGCCGACAGTCAGATCGACGCGGCGTTTTTCGTGGTGGCTGAAGTTCTTGATCGCCGTGCCCCACAGTTGTGCGTTTGGCACGATGATGTGGATGTTGTCACCGGTGGCCATGTCGGTGGTGAACAGGCCGGTGGCTTTGATGGTGCCGGACAAACCCGCGCCGTCGATGAAATCACCGACTTTAAACGGGCGAAACAGCAACAGCATCACGCCCGCCGCGACGTTGCTGAGCGTGCCTTGCAGCGCCAAGCCGATGGCCAAGCCCGCGGCACCCAGCAGTGCCACCAAGCTGGTGGTTTCGACGCCGAAGCGATTGAGGACTGCGACCACGGTGAAGGCGAGGATCGCGTATTTGACCATGCTTGAGAAAAAGCTGGTCAGCATGGCGTCGATGGCTTTGATGCGGCCCAAGGCTTTGGTGGTTGCGCTTTTGGCCCATCCGGCCAAGGTCCAGCCCACGACCAAGATGGCGACCGCGCCCAACACGTCGAGGCCATAGGTGGTGGTGACAGCGATCACTTGATCGATGATCTCTTGAAGCTGTTGGGACACCTGTTCGGGACTATCCATCAACTTGATCCTTTTTATTAGGGGAGTTCTCTGAGCACGCGAAAGCCAATGCCGTAGCTTTTCACGCGGGCGTCGTTTTTAAACCGCCACGGCGAGCGGATGTTTTTGGAAAAATAATACCAAGACCCGCTGCGCATCACCCGCTGGCGACAATCGCCATCCAAGCGCGGCGATGCGTCGGACGGCGCGCCCTCGTGGGTGGGGTTCCAACAATCTTCGACCCATTCCCACACGTTGCCATGCACGTTGTACAAGCCCCAAGGGTTGGCCGCGAAGCTGTCGACGGGTTCGGATTGGTGGCTGATCCTTGTATCGCAATTTCGGCAATTGGCTTTCCCTTGGCCGACCTTGTCGCCCCACCAAAACTCAGTTTGAGTGCCCGCGCGCGCGGCGTATTCCCATTCGCTTTCACTGGGCAAGCGATAGGTCTTGCCGGTCTTGTCGCTGAGCCACTTGAGATAAGCTTTGGTGTCGAACCACGTGATGTTGATGATCGGGCGGTTGCCTTGACCCCAGTTGTGATCGCTGGGCATTTCCGTGCCGCATGCGCCATCGTCGAAACACGCTTGCCACTCGTCGAACGAGACCTCGAACAGGCCGATGGCAAATGGCTTGTCGATGGTGACTTTGTGCGCGGGGCGTTCATTTTTGTGGCGCCCGTCATTGCCCATGATGAAACTGCCGGGCGGGATGATGGCCAGTTCGGGACAGGCGTCGCAATCTTTGATGCCCGCATAGCGTTTCGGCGCAAGGCTGTCGGCGCACGCCGACCCGGCCAAAGTGACGGCCAGCAAAAGGGCGATGATGGGGATTTGCGTGACTTTTAAATGCATGGCCGAAGTGTAGGAAAACTTTGGCGTTTTGTCATGATTTAAAGTCGGTCTAAGGCCCAACGGGCGGTTTCGCGCACGCTTTCGTTTAAATCTTCACTCAGCGCTTCGGCAACTTCTTTCAATTGGCTATTGCCTGAATTGCCGATCGCGATCAGCACATTGCGCACCATCGGGTTGCGGCGCGTGCGTTTGATCGGACTGCCGGCGAACACTTGGCGAAACTCCGGATCGTCCAGAACCGCCAAATCGCCAAGCCTGGGCGCGGTCAATTCGACGCGCGGCAGAAAGTTCGGTTCCGTGTGCAGCTTGGTGAACTTGGTCCATGGGCACGCCGCCAGACAATCGTCGCAGCCGTAAACATGATTGCCCATCGCGGCCATCACTTCGGCATCCAAGGTGCCTTTGTGCTCGATGGTCAGATACGAGATGCATTTGCGCGCATCCATTTGATAGGGCGTGATCGCCCCGGTGGGGCAGGCGTCCAGGCACGCGGTGCAGGTGCCGCAGTGATCGACCTCGGGGGCATCGGGTTCCAGTTCCAAGGTGGTGAACACTTCGCCCAAAAACAGCCATGAGCCGAATTCGCGACTGACCACGTTGGTGTGCTTGCCTTGCCAGCCGATCCCGGCCATTTGCGCCAGCGGCTTTTCCATCACCGGGGCGGTGTCGACGAACACTTTGATCTCGCAGGTCAGTTCTTCGACCATCCAACGCCCCAACGCTTTGAGACGCTTTTTCACCACGTCGTGATAGTCCTTGCCCTGGGCGTAGACGCTGATGGCGGCGCGGTCTTTCAGTTCATGAATGGCGGTGGGGTCGGTGCGTGGGCCATAGTTGGTGCCCAAAACGATCACCGTGCGGGCCTCCGGCCACAGGCCGTCGGGGCTGATGCGCTGTTCATGGCGGCCTTCCATCCACGCCATGGTGCCGTGGCGACCGTCATCTATATAGGCTTGCAGGCGTTCGCCGTGTGCGGGATCGAGGCGCGCAGGCGCAAAGCCCACCGCGTCGAAGCCGAGCGCCAATGCCTTGGCGCGGATCGCGTCCTTTGTCGGGTCGGGGGCGGTCATATGTCAGGCAGGCCTTGCGTTGATGCTCAAAGATGTCTAAATCCTGGGCCAAACGCGCGCCCCAAGCAAGGCTCGCGATGATCGGAGAGCCGCATGAGTGCCGAAACGCAAAAAAAAGCAGTCGTTCTGTTGAGCGGCGGGCTGGACAGTTCCACCGTTGTGGCGATCGCCCAGGCGGCGGGTTATGACGTGCATGCGCTCAGCTTTCGCTACGGTCAGCGTCACGACCATGAACTGGATTGCGCCAAGGCCATCGCCGCGAAAGCAGGCGTGCGCCACGTGATCTTGGATTTGAACTTGTCGCAGTTCGGCGGATCGGCACTGACCAGCGACATTCCGGTGCCCAAAGACCGCAATGAGGCCGAAATGGCTGGCAACATTCCGGTGACCTATGTGCCCGCGCGCAACACGGTGTTTTTGTCGTGCGCGCTGGCGTGGGCGGAAACGCTGGGTACCGGCGATATCTTCATCGGCGTCAACGCTTTGGATTATTCCGGCTATCCCGATTGCCGCGCCGAATACATTCAGGCGTTTCAGACCATGGCGAACTTGGCGACCAAGGGCGGGGTCGAGGGCACCGCTAAGGTGACCATCCACACCCCGCTGATCGATTTGACCAAGGCCGAGATCGTGCAAAAAGGTGTTGAGTTGGGCGTCAATTATGCCATGACCACCAGCTGTTACGACCCCGACGCGGACGGTGCGGCGTGCGGCCATTGCGATGCGTGCCAGTTGCGCCTGAAAGGCTTTCGCGAAGCGGGGCTCAGCGATCCGTCCGCGTATCAAAAAGGTGCACGCGCATGAGCTACAGCGTTAAAGAGCTGTTTTATTCCCTGCAAGGCGAAGGCGCCAACGCCGGGCGCGCGGCGGTGTTTTGCCGCTTTTCCGGCTGTAACCTGTGGTCGGGGCGCGAACAGGACCGCGCAGAAGCGCAATGCGATTTTTGCGACACCGATTTTGTCGGCACCGACGGCGATGGCGGGGCGAAGTTTTTAGGCGCCGAAGCCGTCGCCGATGCGGTCGAAAACCTGTGGCCGGTGCCGGGCATGGCGGGCGAAGGCCAGCGCTTTGTGATTCTCACCGGTGGTGAACCGGGCCTGCAAGTGGATGAGGACCTGGTCAATGCGTTGCGCAAGCGCCGTTTCGAAATCGCGATCGAGACCAACGGCACCATCGAGCTGCCCCAAGGCATTCACTGGATCACCGTGTCGCCCAAAGGCCACGGGGCGTTTGAGGCGTTGAAGGTCACCGAAGGCGACGAGCTGAAACTGGTCTATCCGCAAAAAGGCATCGACCCGGCGACGTTCGCCGATATGGCGTTCGATTCATTGGTGCTGCAGCCCAAGGACGACGACAATCAACACGAAAACACCCTCATGGCGCTGGACTATTGCCGTCGCCACCCAAAATGGCGTTTGAGTTTGCAAACCCATAAACTGCTCGGCATTCGCTGAGACTTATAGACGGACGACGCCCATGGAAATCTACAAAATCTTCACCTTCGAAGCCGCCCACCGCCTGCCCAATGTGCCCGACGGTCACAAGTGCGCGCGCCTGCACGGCCATTCGTTCGAAGTCACCCTGTACGTCGCCGGTCCGGTCGATGACCACACCGGATGGGTGGTGGATTTCGCCGACGTCAAAGCCGCGTTCAAGCCGTATCTGAACCAGCTCGATCACTATTACCTCAACGAAATCGACGGCCTGGAAAATCCCACCAGCGAAAACATCGCGCGGTGGATTTGGCGCAAAGTCAAAGTTGACCTGCCGGGCCTCAGCAAGGTCGCGGTGAAAGAAACCTGCACGGCGGGTTGCGTGTACCGCGGCGAAGATGAGGGCTAAGCCTTACATCTTGCCTTCGACAAAATCGACTTCGTCCTCGACGATGGTCCACGTTTCCGCGCGTCCTGCGTCGGACCATTCGATCATTTGGGGCAGCGCTTGGACCGCATCCATGTACGCTTGGCAGGTGGGGTTGAGCTCCACCGCGTAGGTGGTGAAGCGGCTCACGATCGGGGCGAACATAGCGTCGGCGTTGGAAAACGCGCCGAACAGAAAATCACCGCCCGCGCCGTACGTTTCGCGGCATTCGGTCCAAATGTGCTCGATCCGGCGCACGTCGCGCTCCACGGCGGCGCGTTCCTCAGCATCGCGGCCACGGCCGCGCCCGGGATCGATGCTGCGGATGTTCATCGGCATGTTGCCGCGCACGGCGGTGAAGCCCGCATGCATCTCGCTGCTCACCGTGCGCGCATGGGCGCGGGCGGCTTTGTCGGTGGGCCATAAGTTGGCATCGGGCCACGTCTCCGCGACGTATTCCAAAATCGCCAAGGTTTCCCAAATCACCAAGCCGTCGTGTTCAAGCACCGGAACCGTACCGCTGGGCAATTCCGCCTTGCGTTCAGCCCAGTCGTCTTCAAACAACGGCACCAGCCTTTCGTCGAAATCGACGCCAGCCACCTTCAGCGCCAACCACGGGCGCAAAGACCAGCTCGAATAATTCTTGTTGCCAATGATCAAAAGCGGCTTGGACATGGGGAGCTCCTCAACCCTGTGGTGCGATGAGTGAAATTCTTAGCTCATCGCGCGCCGAGGTAAAGCAAAATAATGTCCGGGGACAATTAGCCCCGCCCACGATACGGCGCCACCCCTTGATCCGGAATCCACACGTTTTCGGGCGGTGTGCCGGTTTGGTAGAACACGTCGATGGGGATGCCGCCGCGGGGGTACCAGTAGCCGCCGATGCGCAGCCATTTGGGCTTGGCGGCGTCGATGCATTTTATGGCGATGGAGATGGTGCAGTCTTCGTGGAATGCGCCGTGGTTGCGAAAGCTGGTGAGGTAGAGCTTCAGCGATTTGCTTTCCACCAACAGTTCGTCGGGGATGTAATCGATCACGATGTGCGCGAAGTCCGGCTGGCCGGTGACGGGGCAGACGGAGGTGAATTCCGGCGCCACAAAGCGCGTCACGTAATCGGTGCCCGCTTGCGGATTGGGCACGGTTTCCAGCACCGCGTCTTCCGGCGAGGTGGGGGCGTCGACCTGTTGGCCCAACTGGCCTAAAGTTTCGGTGTTTATATCGTTCATGGCGTCAGTCCTCAGATCGGTTCAATATCGCCCAGTTCGCGGGTGGCGGCGAAGTCGTTTTGGAATGCGCTAAAGCGGCCCTCGGAGATCGCGGCGCGGATGTCCCTCATCAGGTCTTGATAATAGTGCAGGTTATGCCACGTCAAAAGCATCGCGCCGAGAATTTCGTCGGCTTTGCTGAGATGATGCAGATACGCCCGCGAATGGTTTTGGCACGCCGGGCAGCCGCAGTTTTCATCCAGCGGGCGCGCATCATCCTTGTGGCGTGCATTACGAATATTGATCGAGCCGCGTGGCGTCCAGGCTTGGCCGGTGCGCCCGGATCGGGTCGGCAGCACACAATCGAACATGTCGATGCCGCGCGCCACCGCGCCGACGATGTCTTCGGGTTTGCCCACGCCCATCAGGTAGCGGGGCTTGTCGGTGGGCAAATGCGGGGTGGTGACGTCCAGCGCCGAAAACATTTTTTCGCGTCCTTCACCGACGGCCAAACCCCCCACGGCGTAACCATCGAAGCCGATGTCGATCAGCGCCTTGGAAGATTGCTCACGCAGGTCGGCATGCACGCCGCCTTGGCAAATGCCGAACAAGCCATAGCCGGGGCGATCGACAAACGCGTCTCGGGATCGCTGCGCCCAACGCATGGAAAGCTCCGTGGCGCGGGCGACTTCGTCTTTTTCGCACGGGAACGGCGGGCATTCGTCAAAGCACATGGTGATGTCGGCGTCGAGCAGGTGCTGAACCTCAATGGAGCGTTCGGGGGTGAGCTTGTGATAGCTGCCGTCGATGTGGCTTCTGAACGTCACGCCGTCTTCGTCGAGCTTGCGCAGGTCCGTCAGGCTCATCACCTGATAGCCGCCACTGTCGGTCAAGATCGGCAGGTCCCAGTTCATGAATTCGTGCAGCCCGCCGAGCTTGGCGATGCGCTCAGCCCCCGGACGCAACATCAAATGATAGGTGTTGCCGAGCAAGATTTCCGCACCCGTCGCTGCGACGCTTTGCGGCATCATCGCCTTGACTGTTGCGGCGGTGCCGACCGGCATGAACGCGGGTGTGTGCACCGGGCCGTGCGCGGTGTCGACGCGCCCGGTGCGGGCATCGCCGTCTGTTGCAAAAAGCTCAAAGCCGAATGCGGTCATGTTTGGTCGTCCTCAGAACGGGTGAGCAGGCACGCGTCACCGTAAGAATAAAAGCGATAGCCGTTCTCGATCGCGTATTGGTACGCGGCTTTCATGCGCTCCAGCCCGGCAAAGGCGCTGATCAGCATGAACAAGGTCGATTTCGGCAAATGAAAATTGGTCATCAGCACATCGACGATCTTAAAGCGATAGCCCGGCGTGATGAAAATATCGGTGTCGGCCATGAACGGTTTGAGCGTGCCGTCATCAGACGCGGCGCTTTCCAGCAGACGCATTGAAGTGGTGCCGACCGCGACCACCCGCCCGCCGTTTGCGCGGGCTTGGTTGATGGCGCCGGCGGTGGCCTCAGAAACCTCGCCCCATTCGGCATGCATTTTGTGATCCGCCGTGTCGTCGACCTTGACCGGTAAGAACGTACCCGCGCCGACGTGCAAGGTGACGCGGGCGGTTTTGACGCCGCGTGCTTCAAGGCGCGCCATCATGCGATCGGTAAAGTGCAAGCCCGCCGTGGGCGCGGCGACCGCGCCGGGGTGATCGGCGAACAGGGTTTGGTAATCTTTGAGGTCATGATCGTCGCCGCCTTTGGCGCGCTTGATGTAGGGCGGCAACGGCATCGCGCCGATCTGTTCCAGCGCGGCCATCAACGCGTCGCCGGATCGGTTGAAGCTCAGCAGCACTTCGCCGCCGTCATGCTTGTCCAAAACCTCGGCCAGCAGACCATCGTCGAAATTTATGGTGTGGCCGACCTTGAGCTTTTTAGCCGGACGCGCGAAGGCCAGCCACGTATCAGGGCTTTCGCGCTTGTGCAAGGTCAGCTCGATCCCCGCTTCATTGCCGTTTTCCGTGCGCCGTCCCGAAAGGCGCGCGGGGATTACCTTGGTGTCGTTGAACACTGCAATGTCGCCGGGCTCAAGGCTGTTGGCGAGATCGAGAACGGTTTTGTCGTCAAACGCTTGCTCGCCCACCACCAGCAAGCGCGCGCTGTCTTTGGGGCTTGCGGGGTGTTGCGCGATACAGGTTTGCGGCAGTTCGAAATCGAACAAATCGACGTGCACTTTGGCGGTCCTTAGGTTTGGTGTTTTCTCAAGCTCATGCGGCTTAAGCGGGCGTGTTTTGTTGCGAAGCGGGGCGGAGGTTAGGCAAATGCGCGCCCTTTGGCAAACCCCGATAAGTGTACGATATTTGGCGTTGATATAGCCCGGTGACGATTTATATACGCAACCCCTTGGGATTTCGACATTTTCAGCGTAAATTGGTGCCAATGATAGAAATGACGCGGCGGGACCAACCCGCCGGTATTGGTGTGCTCTAGACCGTGGGTCCTCTGCATGGCGCAGAAAGATGAAGTAACATTTGAGCTTTTGGTCTACTCCGGTTCGCGGTGGGAGGCGCAAGGCGTGTATGCGTCGAACGAGCAACGCACCGCCGTGGCGGATGCAAAATCGTTGGCGAAAGTGTCCACCGTCAAGGGTGTGAAGGTGGTCAAGGAGTTCTACGACCCCAAAGCCAGCGCCAGCCGTTCGCTGACGGTCTACGAACACAACCAGCAACAACCCGCACCGGCCAAAAAGCCCTCAAAAGCCAAGAAGCCGTCGAAAGCGTCGCAAACCGGTGACGTGCGCGAAGGAAAGGCAGATCAGGAGGAAACGCCGAAAAAAGGCAGCTCCATGCTCGGCGTGTTCGTCAAGATCATGGTCTCGATCCTGTTTTCGTTGGCCGCCGCGATGGTGGTGACGCAGTTGGCGTCGTTTGCTTTGCAAGGCGTGCGGTCTGTCGGTCTGTTCAACAAGGGCGATTTTCTCAATCTGGTGTTTATCTTGGTGTTTGTGATCACCGCGCTGGCGTTGATCACGCGCATCTTGGTGGCGCTGAAAAATATCGCGCCGATCTTAAAATCCCGCCCCGCGACACCGCCGAAACCGCGCAAACGCACCCGCAGCCAACGCCTGACGCCGTCCGTCGATAGCTTTAAAGAAGAACGCGACAAGGCCGCAGAACTGGCCGCGATGAGTGAAGAAGAAGAGCAGAAACAAGCCGAGGAAAAAGCCCGCTTGGCCGAAGAAGAAGCCAAACGCAAAGCCATCGCCGACGCGAGCGCGAAGGCCGAGGCCGACGCTTTAACGGAACTCGTCACCATGAACGCGTTCGCCGATGACGCTTTCGATGTGTTGCAAGACGACAAATCGAAACAAGATGCCCATACCGTGTTCGGTCTGGTGCTGTTTTTGGTCGGCGCGGTGCAGGCCTTGCGCCATCAGCATAAGCTGTCTGATGAGGTGACGAACACGGTGATGTCTCAGACGTTGAACGGCTTAGGCCTCAGCAAGGAACGCGCCGAGCACTTTTCCGAACACATCGATGAATACCTGATTTCCAATCCGCGCTATTCGGAAATGTTTCAAAATGGGCGCACCGCCATGGGTGAGTACTTGGAAAGCGAAACGGGACCGCGCGGCGCGCTGTCGGACGCGCTGTTGGCTTGGGACAAACCCAAATCGAAAACCGAGGGCAGCACCCAGCCGGTGACGGTTTTGTTCACCGACATCGCAGGCTCGACCGCGATGACGCAAAAGCTGGGCGACGAGGGTGCACAGGTGGTGGTGCGCAGTCACAACTCCATCGTGCGCGAGGCGATCCAAGGTTTTTCCGGCAAAGAAATCAAGCACACCGGCGACGGCATTATGGCGTCGTTTCCATCCGCCGCAGCAGGGGTCGAGGCGGCGATGGAAATGCAAAAACGTACCAAGTCGCATAACGATACAGACCCGAGCCACCCGTTGGGTCTGAAAATCGGTCTCAATGCCGGGGAGCCGATTTCCGAAGACGACGATTTGTTCGGTACCACCGTGCAATTGGCGGCGCGCATCGTCGATAAGGCCGACGCGGGACAAATCTTGGTGTCGGGCTCTGTGCATGGGTTAAGCCAAGGTAAAAGCTTGAAGTTCGAACGCTTTGCCGACTTGGACATGAAGGGTTTCGATGAGCCGGTCACGGTTTATTCGGTTGTGTGGGGGCCCAAAGAGTCAGAGCAGCCCAAGCCCAAGCCAGAACCTAAACAAGAGCCTAAGACTGAGCCCAAACCTCTCGACCAGCAGTCTAAAGGTGAGGGGGCGAGCGCTTCGACCATGCAAGACGATAAAGGCCAAAAATAAATCGCTCTCTCTTCAAATACTTGGCGGCAAAAGAACAGGTCGGGACTAGCCCCGATCAGCTGGGTGGATTATCATAGAGGCCCTTCAACACGGCTAATGGAGTGAGAAAAACGCGCAGGTAAGTGCGAAGTCCTCTTGCGGGAATCGTCAATATACATAAAATGCTCGTAAATAATGACCCCGGAGCCTAAACACATGTCCCCAAAACGCATGGTTGCCGTCGATGGTAACGAGGCCGTCGCCTCGGTCGCCCACCGCATGAACGAAGTCATTGCGATCTATCCGATCACCCCGTCCTCGACCATGGGCGAGTTTGCGGATGCTTGGTCGGCAGGAGGGCGCGCCAATATTTGGGGCAACATTCCCCAAGTTGTCGAGATGCAGTCCGAAGCGGGCGCTGCGGGTGCGGTGCATGGCAGCTTGCAATCGGGCGCGCTGACCACGACGTTCACGTCGTCCCAAGGCTTGCTGTTGATGATCCCCAATCTGTACAAGATTGCCGGTGAGCTGTTGCCGTTTTGCATGCATGTCGCGGCACGTACCATCGCCACCCATGCGCTGTCGATCTTCGGCGATCATTCCGACGTGATGGCGTGTCGCCAGACCGGCGTGGCGATGCTTTCGAGTGCCACCGTGCAAGAAGCCCAAGATTTCGCGTGCATTGCCCAAGCGGTGAGTTTTGCCTCACGGGTGCCGTTCATGCATTTTTTCGATGGATTTCGCACCTCGCACGAAGTCGCCAAAATCGAATACCTTGAAGACGACGTGCTCAAGGCGATGCTGCCCGATGAGCTGATCCAAGCGCATCGCGACCGCGGCCTCAGCCCCGACAATCCGGTGGTGCGCGGCACCAGCCAAAACCCCGACACGTTTTTTCAAATGCAAGAAGCCCGCAACATCTATCACGATGCGGTGGCGGGATTTGTGCAAGAGGCGTTTGATAAATTCGAGACGCTCACCGGACGCAAATACGGCCTGTACGAATACCACGGTGCCAAGGATGCCGAGCGTGTGGTCATCGTCATGGGCTCTTCCGGTGAAACCGTGCGCGAAACGGCGGATGTGCTCAACGACGCGGGTGAAAAAGTCGGCGTGCTGCAAGTCCGCCTGTATCGCCCGTTCGATCTCGACCGCTTCATCGCGGCACTGCCTGAAACGGTCAAATCCGTTGCGGTGTTGGACCGCACCAAAGAAACCGGCGCGCTGGGTGAGCCGTTGTATCTGGACGTGGTCGCGGCGCTGAACCGTGCGGGCCGTGCGATCAAGGTCATCGGCGGACGGTATGGCTTGTCGAGCAAGGACTTCACTGCGTCGATGGTCAAAGCGGTGTATGACGAGCTTGCCAAAGACGCGCCCAAGCCGACCTTTACCATCGGCATTATCGATGATGTATCGGGCTTGTCGTTGGATTGGGATGAATGCGGAAATTGTTATGAGCCCGGTACCATGCACCGCGCGATGTTCTTTGGACTGGGGTCCGACGGCACGGTGGGCGCGAACAAAAACGCCATTAAGATCATCGCCGACAACACCGACAATTATGTGCAGGGCTACTTCGTTTACGATTCCAAGAAAGCGGGCGCGGTGACGATTTCACACCTGCGTTTTGCGCCCGAGCCCATTCGTTCGAGCTACCTGATCCACGAAGCCGAGTTTCTCGCCTGTCACCAATTTCATTTTCTCGAAAGCTTGGATGTTCTCAGCCATGCAACCCAAGGCGGGACGTTCTTGCTCAACGCGCCTTACGGCAAGGACGTAGTTTGGGACAAGCTGCCGCGTTCGGTGCAGCGCTTGATCGTTGAAAAAGAGCTCAAGTTCCACGTCATCGATGCGCGCAAAATCGCGGCGGACGCGGGCATGGGCAAGCGCATCAACACCGTGATGATGGTGTGCTTTTTTGCGCTCTCGGATTTCTTGGATCACGAAGCATCGATCCGCCACATCAAAGACGCCATTGAAAAGAGCTACGGTTCCAAAGGCCGCAAAGTGGTGGAAATGAACAACGCGGTGGTGGATTCCACACTGGCGCATCTTGAACAGGTCGATGTGCCGACCAGCGTCAGTTCCGATTTCGACGTGCCGCCGATCGTGTCGCCCAATGCCCCCGATTTTGTGCAAAACGTCACCGCCAAGATGTTGGCGGGCAAGGGCGATCTGTTGCCGGTCAGCGCGTTTCCCGTCGACGGCACCTGGCCGACCGATACCGCGCAGTGGGAAAAGCGCAACTTGGCGTCCGAAATCCCCACCTGGATCGAAGATTTGTGCATCCAGTGCAACAAGTGCGCGCTGGTGTGTCCGCACGCCGCCATTCGCGTGAAGGCTTATGACGGCGCATCGTTGGACGGTGCCCCTGCGAGCTTTAAATCGATGAATTATAAAGGCCGCGAATTTGGCGATGAGGCCAAGTATTCGGTTCAAGTCGCGGCGGAAGATTGCACCGGGTGCAAGCTGTGTGTGATGGTGTGTCCGGGCAAAGACAAGCAAAACCCCGAACGTCTGTCGTTGGTGATGCAACCGCAACCGCCGCTGCGCGCACAAGAGCACGAAAACCTCAAATTCTTCCTCGACCTGCCCGAAGCGGACCGCACCGCGTTGCGCCCCAACGTCAAGATGAGCCAGTTCGCCGAACCGTTGTTTGAATTTTCCGGCGCGTGTTCGGGGTGCGGAGAAACGCCTTACATCAAACTGTTGACCCAGTTGTACGGCGACCGCGCGGTGATCGCCAACGCAACAGGGTGTTCGTCGATCTACGGCGGCAACTTGCCGACCACGCCGTATGCCTGCGACGCGAATGGGCGCGGTCCGGCGTGGGCGAATTCGCTGTTCGAAGACAACGCCGAATTTGGCATGGGCATTCGTTTGGGCCTAGACAAGCATCACCAAATCGCCATGGAGCTTCTTGAAAACCTGCGCGGTGATATACGTGATGATGAATTGGTCGATGCCTTGCTGTCGTCGGACCAATCGAATGAAACCGGCATCCTCGCCCAGCGTGCGCGCGTCGAGACCTTAAAAGAAAAGCTCAATGCCATTGATGGTGAATTGGCCGATCGCCTGAGCGTCATTTCCGATCATCTGGTGAAAAAGTCC